>Ga0209638_1000699_pt1 | contig 22061 bp, 26 predicted proteins | sample BarGraNGADG00211_FD_184490 | JGI IMG/M metagenome (GOLD analysis project Ga0209638, IMG submission 184490) | Arctic peat soil microbial communities from Barrow, Alaska - Barrow Graham LP Ref core NGADG0002-211 (SPAdes) (version 2) | ecosystem: Environmental > Terrestrial > Soil > Wetlands > Peat...
CAACCACGAGACCGCCGACCCCGAGACGCTCGACTGGGGCCACGTCGGCGACATGGTCGAGATCCGCCGCGGGCTCCAGCACATCCACGACCGCCTCTACAGGCAGGGCGAGTACGCCCCGGCGGCACGGTAGCCCAGGGCGAGCGAGACCAAGGAGACCCCGATGCCGACCGAGACGGACCGCAACTCGATAGGGACATCGGTGACCGAGGAGTACGACCTCCTGCTCATCGAGGCCATGGCGATCTCGGCTCGCATCGCCAACGAGCTGGCCAACGGCCAGTTCCCCGCGGGCCTGCGCTGGGGCGATGTCGGGGACATGACCGAGACCATCAAGGCACTTCGCCACGTGTCCGACCGGATGTTCGCCGAGGGCGAGTACGCCCCCGAAGCCATGTAGGGAGACGCCATGACGACCAGGATTGACGTGGACACGGCGCAGGAACTGCGCGACGGACTCGAAGAGGTGCGCGAGGCCTGGCAGCAGTGGACTGACCGCTGGGCCGAGTACCAGCGGACGCTTCGCCACGCCGGGTACAACACCTACCGCCTCGACGCCTACCAGGTCGGGGTCGGGCGTGACGAGGGCGGGGGTCAGTCGATGGAGGGCTGGTTCAGCGAGATCGAGTCCGACCTCATGGGCGAGAGTGACGAGGCATAGGGGATGCTGACTCTCACCGAGGCCGCCGCCGAACTCGGCATCAGCTCCGCCACCTTGCGCCACCAGGTCCAGGGCGGAAGACTCGCGGCTCGTCTGTTCGGCAAGACCTACGTCATCACCGTGCAGGAGCTGAAGCGATACCGCGCCACTTCGCTCGGTCGGCCAGGTCGCCCCGACCATCCGTACCCAGCGTTCTCACCGCTGGCGACCTTGCAGAGCGGCTACTCAGTGTCGCGAGGTGGAGCGATTGGTGGAGCGATTGAGGGGCCAATGGTGGCCGCTGCTGGCCCGCATAGGCCGGCCGTTCACGAGGGAAACTGGCGCGCCCGGAGGGATTCGAACCCCCGACCATCTGATCCGAAGTCAGATGCTCTATCCACTGAGCTACGGGCGCGTGGCCGCGCGGCTGCGACCGGCCGATGATACCGCCTGCGGGGACCCGGAGCTCTAGCCGTAGATCTCCGCGGACTTGAGGACCGTGTCGGTTTCAGACCAACCGCCGGCTACCAGCACGCGGCCATCGTTCAGAACAACCGCCATTTCGCCATATCGGGCCTCGAGCAGGCTGACGGTCGCAGTGAAGGTACTGGTGGTCGGATTGAAGAGTTCGGTCGAATCGAGCGCCGTGCCGCTCGTAACGCCTCCCGCCACAAGGACGGAGCCGTTCTTCAGGATCACCATCACAGCGTCTGACCGCGGTGAAGTCATCTGCCCGGCGGACACGAACTTTCCGGTCGCTGGGTCGTACAGCTCAGCCGAGTCCAGCGAATTGAGTCTTGTGTCGTCGCCACCCGCGATCAGGAAGCGGCCGTGGGAGACCGCTACGCCGACCGAGTACTGTCGAGCCTCGGACATGGAGCCGGTCTTTGTGAACTTGCCGGTGTGAGGGTCGTAGAGTTCGGCTGTCGCGAGCGCCACCTCGTTGTTGTCGCCGCCCGCGATAATGACCTTGCCGGTCGAGAGAAGTGCCGCCACTGCCCCACCCCGCCCACCGGTCAGCAACCCGGTCGCCGCGAACTTGCCGGTCTTTGGGTCGTACAACTCGGCTGTCGCGACGTGCTGCCCCTTGTTGTAGCCACCCGCAACGAGGACGCGGCCATCAGCGAGGAGAGTCGACGTGTGCTGCATGCGTGCCGTCTTCATCGCGCCGGTCACGGCGAAACGTCCGGTCTTGGGGTCGTAGACCTCGGCCATATTGAGCAGGGACTTGCCGTTCGACCCGCCGGTGATCAGAACGCGGCCATCCGTCAGCAACGTGGCGTCCTGGTATACACGGGTCGAATGCATGGAACCGGTCGCGGTGAACTTGCCGGTTTTCGGATCGTATAGCTCGGCCGTATTGGTCGCCTTCTTGTCGGCGACCCAACCTCCGGCCATGAGGACCCGGCCATCCTGCAGCAAGGTGGCGGTCGCGTTGGCCCGGGGTTGGACCATCGAACCGGCGGCGGCGAACGCAAGCGCAGGCGTCGGGGCCAGCGTCGGCGAGACCTCCGGTGAGGCCGATTCGGACGATGTCGGGGAGCCGCTCGCGGCAACCGCCGAGCTCGGGCTCGCGGATGCTTTCGAGGATGGCGGCAGCACGCCTCCGGCGACGAGGCCGGCGACGATCGCGCCGGCGATCACGACCACGAAGAGTCCCACCAGGATCGGCACGCGCTTCGAACTGCTCCTGGGCGGGGCAACCGGCGTGGGCGCGCCCGTAAGCCACGGACCCGAATTGGCAAAAGGCCGATCCGGGTTCCATGCGGGGGTTGCGGGAGGCGGAGTCGCGGCCCAGGCAGCAGGCGCCGCGGGTGGCTGGTTCGGGGACCATCCGGGCGCAGCGGGAGGCGGAGTCGCGGCCCAGGCAGCAGGCGCCGCGGGCGGCAACGTGGAACTCGATTCCTGGGCCGGCTCTACTGGGCCCGAAAGGCGGCGTCCGCACAGCGGGCACGTGTTCCGGGTTGCGAGGAGCTGCGCTCCGCAGAACGGGCAGGATCCCGACGTCGGATTCTGGTTCTCAGTCACTGTGCAAACTCCTCCGATACGCCGCGCTCGACCCCAGCCTCCCTGTGGCGACTCGAGTTCCAGTTTCAACAGACAGCGCTCGAACGAACTCCCCTGATGGTCAGGCCGTCCCGACAAGGCGAACGCCGATCACTTTGCAGATGTGGCGGACGATCGTGAAGCCTTCATTGAGGGTGTCATCGTCCACGGTGTAGACGGCAAGGATGTACGTCTCTTTCCCCAGGGTCACGATCCCCGACGAGTTCATGACCATGAGGTCGTCCGGACCGGAGACCCAGCCATCCTTCAGTGCGATCGTGGCCCCAGCGGGACTGCTATCGCCAACCCCGACCCGCTGGTCGGCCTCGATGTGCTCCATGAGCTTCAGGGCGAGGGCGCGATGATTCGCGTTCAGGACGGTGCCCTCGTGGAGCCGCAGCAGCAACGCCACCATCGCCGCAGGCGTGATCACGCTCCAGCCCCAGCCCGTGCCCCGGGTGGATACCGTCAGACCGGAAATGCCGACCTGGTGCATGAACGCGTTTATCCCAACCTCGTACCGGATCGCCTTGAAGAGCGCCGAGGCGGAGTCGTTGTTCGAGTTCTCGATCATCGTCGTCAGAAGCGAGAGCTCGCGGGTGGTCGGCTCCCTTCCCTTCGCCTCCAGCTGAGTCAGGAAAGTCAGCATGATCGGCACCTTCATCGAGCTCGCAACGAGATACGCGCGGTCGGCGTTGTACGTGTACGTCACGCCGCGAGTCAAATCGAGCACCTCGACGCCGACGCGGGTGCCGAGCTTGGAGAGATAGGTCCCGAGATCCAGGTCGAGCGCATCAAGGCTGGCAGACGCGGAGCCGTGGGGCGGGCTCGTAGTGAGCGCCGATGCCGGCAACCAGCCCGTCCCGACCCGGCCCGGCGTCTTCCAGGTGACCTGGTCCCAGGGCTTGCCCTCGAAGCTCGCCGTCTGACCCGTCAAGTTGATCGGGAAGTTCGCTCCCAGATGGACCTGGGCAGTGCCGTCGTCGGTTGCCTTGGGGAACAGGGCCACCGCCTGGTTCGTCCAGGCCGGCTCCCCGGCCTCGGCGGAGCTGATGGGCGATGGCTCCTCCGACGGAGTCGGGCTGCTCGCCGACGTCGTGGGCTCGAGCGATCCCGAAGGTGAAGGCAGGACCGAGGCCGTAGGCAGCGGCGCGGAAGGCGTGGATGTCGTAGAGGGCGTGGGAGAGGTCGTGGGCAGCGGGGGATTTGACATGCAACCGGAGACCGCAACGGCCAAGAGGCACGCCGCCAGACGACGTATTGCCAACTATCGTCCTCCCCTGTACGTGCCGGCGCCGGCGCGACGACTGTCCATATCGAGCGGCGCGATGCGGAAGGCCATTATGACCCGGCCGGCCGCCGCGTTCGCGGGCGTATCTGCGACAATCCGGGCATGTCGCGCGTGCATCGATCGAGTTCCCCGCTGGCGTTTCTCACCCTGGTCGCCCTGGGCGCCCTGGTCGCAGGCTGCGGCACGGTGCCGCCGAGTGGACCGCCGATCACCGGCAGCCCGGTTTGGGTCGAATCGCCGTCGGCCACGCCGAGCGCGGCTTCGACCGCATCGCCAACGCCACAGCCCACGCCGGAATCGACTGCCGCCGGGGCCGTTCCGATCGTCCCGGTCACCGACTTCCGGACGACAGCGACCTCCGTCGATCGGGCGACCGTCGCCGCCATCCTGTCCGGAACGAATGCGCAGTTCAAGCAGCTCGAGCTGGTGAGCGACGACGCGGATGGCATCCTCGGGGCACTCAGCCTGGAGCGGCCGTCGGCTGCGGACCGTCTCGTGCTCGCGCCGACCGCCGGCACTCTCGCGGCCGACCTGGGCGCCACGCCGTCGCGCCTCGGCCTCGTCCGCGCCTCCGAAGTGGGTCCGAGCGTTCGTGCCCTCGGCTGGGGGAAGCTGTCCCTCTTCGGGGTCGCTCGGGTTCGCAGCGTTTCCGATTGGCCGTTGCAAGCCACGCTGAAAGGGAGCGCTGCCGCGGGGACGTTCGATCCGGCGCAAACCTGGACGATCGCCGCGGCAGGCGACGTGATGCTGGACCGGGGCGTGTACGACGTGGTGAAGAACCAGGGCAAGGGCGTCGACTATCCGTTTGCCGGCGGGACCGCGACGATCACGAGCCACTACTGCTGCTCTTCGATGGGCTGGACGCTGCCGCGCACAAAGCGCCTCGACACCTCGCCGGCCGTCCGCAACCTCATGTCGGGAGCCGACCTGGCGATGGTGAACCTGGAAGGCCCCGCGCCCGCCAAGGCCACCTATCACCCGCACGGAATGACCTTCAACTTCGATCAGTCGTTCCTCGCCGGGCTCAAGTACGCGGGCATCGACGTGGTCTCGCTGGCGAACAACCACATCGGCAATGCGGGCAGGCAGGGCATCCTCGACACGATCGCCGCGCTGAACAAGCTCGGGATCGCCCACAGCGGCGCCGGTGCCAACACCGCCGCGGCCCGGACTCCGGCCCTCTTCACGGTCGATGGCGTGAAGGTTGCGCTCCTGGCGTATGACTCGATCGCATCCAGCTACGGCGCCGGTCCGGCGAAGCCGGGAAGCGCGCAACTCTCCTGGGGAACGGCCCCCGACGACATCCGCGCAGCCAGGTCGGCCGGTGCGCAGGTCGTGATCGTGTACCCCCACTGGGGCCTCGAATACCACACGGGGCCGACCTCGGCCGAGCGGACGTGGGCGCACCAGATGATCGACGCGGGCGCGGATCTCATCATCGGCAACCATGCCCACTGGGCGGGGGCGATGGAGGTCTACAAAGGCAAGCCGATCTGGTATGCGCTGGGCAACTTCGTGTTCGACCAGACGTGGTCGGAGCAGACCGAGGAGGGCCTGGTGCTCGAGTTGACCTTCAGCGGATCGACCCTCGTGCAGGCGTGGCTGCATCCGACGGTCATCCTCAACGGCGCCCAGCCGAATCTGCTCGATACGGCGGGCGGCAAGATCGTGCTGGACCAGGTCTACGGCGCCTCCAAGTCTTCCTGGTAACCGGCCCGGCGCGCCAAAGGCGCCGCGCGGCGCGCTCCCTTCCGGCCGCCGCGCTCGCTCCGCCCGGCGCCTGGGGCCGATTGGCCCGGCTGGTTCGGGCCTCCTGTCACTGGGATATATCAGCGGAGATTGAGACAGTACCCGCTGATATGAACCCTCAGATCGTCCCCTGCTGCGATGAGACCGGCGCCCCGGCCGCGCCGCTCTCGCCACTTCCGCCGGAGCCCCGGCTGGATCTGCCCGCCCCCGAGGTGAGCGATGCCGTGGCCACTGCCGCCCTGCTCGCCGATCGGACGCGGGCGAGCATCCTGCGCCTCCTCGCGACCGGGCCGTGCTGCGTGTGCGAGATCGCAGCGGCCCTCGGGGAGCGGCAGAACAACGTTTCGATGCACCTCGCACGCCTGCGCGAAGCGGGCCTGGTCCGGGCCGTCCGCCACTCCGGCGACGCCCGCTGGATGTTCTACGAGCGCGACGAAGAGCGGTGCGCCGCCGCCGTGGCCGCCATCACGGAGCTGCTCGGATGACTACCGTCGCCATTCCGCGGCTTCGCCGGCCCCGCCTGCCGCTGCCCGTTGTTGTTGCGACGGTCGCAGCCGCGTGGCTGTTCGCCTGGGTCGTTGAGGCGCCGCTGGCCGGCTGGGTCACGTTCACGGCCCTCGGCCTCCAGCATGAGACCCACGTCGGCGAGGCGGTGGGCTTCTTCCTCGAGGATCTGCCCAAAGTCCTGCTACTCCTGACCGGCATCGTCACGGTCGTGACCTTGATCCGGAGCTTCTTCCCACCGGAGCGCGTCCGCCCCGTGCTGGCCGGCCGCGGCCTTGTGCCCGGCGCATTCGCCGCCGCGGGCCTCGGGATCGTGACGCCGTTCTGCTCGTGCTCGGCCGTGCCGCTCTTCATCGGCTTCGTCGAGGCCGGCGTTCCGCTCGGGGTCACGTTTGCGTTCCTCATCAGCTCGCCGATGGTCAACGAGGTGGCACTCGTCATGCTGTGGGGCCTCTTCGGTCCGTGGATCGCCCTGGCGTACATGGCCGCGGGTTTGACCGTGGCGATCGTCGGCGGCCTGGTCATCGGCCGGCTGCACCTGGAGCGCTACGTCGAAGACTATGTCTGGGAGCTACAGGGAACGGCCGCTAAGCCGATCCCGATCCAGCTCTCCTGGTCCGATCGCCTGGCCGACGCGTGGGTCTACACCCGCGCCCTCGTCCGCAAGCTGCTGCCGTATCTGCTGATAGGGATCGGGCTGGGCGCGCTGATCCACGGCTATGCTCCGACGGATCTCGTGGCCGCAATCGGCGGCCGGGGCAATCCCCTCGCCGTGCCGCTGGTCGTGCTGCTCGCGGTGCCGATGTATTCGAACGCCGCCGGCACGATCCCGATCGTCCAGGCGCTGCTCGGGAAGGGTATGCCGCTCGGCACGACGCTGTCTTTCATGATGGCCGTCACCGCCATCAGTCTGCCCGAATTTGTGATCCTGCGAAAGGTGATGAAGCCCCAGCTGCTGGCCGTCTTCATCGGCGTGGTCGCCACCGGCATCATCGCCGTCGGGTACATGTTCAACGTGCTCGTGAGCTGATCGCGGCGGCTGCCGCCGTAAAACCCCACCCCGAATCCGCGCGGCCTGAGGGCCGCGCCACCGAAGGAGCAGACAATGCGAAAGATCGAAGTGCTGGGTTCCGGCTGCGCCAACTGCCACCGCCTCGCGGCCAACGCCGGCGAAGCCGCCACGATCGCGGGCGTCGAGGCGGAGGTCATCCACGTCACCGACATGCGAGAGATCGCCCGCCGCGGTGTCATGAGCACGCCCGGTCTCGTCATCGACGGCACGGTCGTCTCCACGGGCCGGGTCCCCTCGGCCGGCGACATCGCCACCTGGCTGACCGAACAGAGCTAGCCGGAGGCGCGGGTGCGCCGGCCGCGCCGGGGGGCCGGGCCACCGCCCGCCGCGGGGCCGGGCCCACCGCCCGGTTCCTCCGGAAAAGGCGCTGTGGCCACTCTTATGGAGGAAGTCGGCCGTCCGGAGTCGCTGGCCGGCGCGTCGTTCACCACTGGTTGAGCGTCTTCGTGCTCGAACTGACCTCCGGAAGAACCCGTTCGAGCGATCACGGCCGTCTTGCGCGGCACAACCCTTCCATAAGAGTGCCACCAGCAATAGGACGGAAGAAGCGGGTCGCCCGCCCGTCACCAGCCTCCGGCCCCGACGATCGCCGCGTGGCCGGCCTCTCGCTCGCCGCGTGGCCGGCCTCTCGCTCGCCGCGGGGCCGGGCCTCTCGCTCGCCTCGGGTCAGTAGCCGCCGGCCGTCGCCTCGCCGGCGTTGCCTGCCCGTCGGGCCTTTCGAGATAGCTCGACGAAAGGCCGCAGCCTCGTCGCAACCTCCGTCCGCGTTCGACGGAAGGCCTCCAGCTTCTCATGATCCGTGCCCTCCACCTCAGCCGGGTCGTCGAGGCCCCAGTGCAGAGTGTTGTGGCTGCCGGGGAATACTGGGCAGGTCTGGCGGGCCCGATCGCAGACGGTGATCACGTAGTCGAACTGCCGGCCCAGGAATTCCGTCGCGGACTTGCTGCGGGCGCCCGACCAATCGATGCCGATCTCGTCGAGGACACGAACCGTGTAGGGGTTGACGCCGTGGGGCTCCGTGCCCGCGGAATTGACCTCGAATTCGACACCGCCGAAGTCGCGCAACAGGGCTTCGGCAATCTGGCTCCGCGCGGAGTTGCCGGTACATACGAACAGAACGCGGATCGGGTCGGCGGACATGGGGGAGGCCTCCTGAGTGGGGCGGGATCGCCGGGCACGCCCGGCCGCGGATATGGTCAACTGGAGGTCGGTCAGCTCGGAATCGAGGCGGTCGAGATCGGCCCGCTGGCGATCGATCGCCGCATGCTGGCCCTCGATGAGCGGGGCCAGATCGGCGTCGATCTCGTCGTGCTCGATGCACAGGGCCGCCAGCCGGCCCGCATCGACGGGAGCCAGACCGAGACGGCGAAGCGACACCACCAGCCGGAGTCGAGCCAGTTCGTCAGGGCCGTAGTCGCGGTAGCCGTTGTCGCGGCGTTTCGCGGCCGGCAGAACCCCCATCTCCTCGTAGAACCGAACCGCCGAGGGGGCGATTCCGGCGCGTCTGGCGAGCTCGGAAACCCTCATTGGCTCACCTTACACCTTCAAGCCACTTGAAGGTCAAGCCCTCGGCTCGACCGGCTCGGCTCACGGAAGATAACCCTTGCGAGGGGGAATACCTTGTGGTACATGGTATCTGTGCACGAAGACGACCAGCTCATGGCTCAGATGCGCCGCGGAGCGCTCCAATACTGCGTTTTGGCTCTGTTGCGTTCACAACCGCGATACGGCCTGGAGCTGGTGAGAGTCCTGTCCGACACGACGAGCCTCATTGCCAGTGAGGGGACCGTGTACCCGTTGCTGAGCAGGCTCCGTTTGCTCGGGCACGTGCGCACGGAGTGGCGAGACTCCCCGCAGGGAGCTGCCCGACGCTATTACGCCCTGACCGAGGCGGGAGCCATCGCCCTCGATGGCTTCGAGATCTTGTGGGCTGGGTTCCGAGACGGCGTAGATGGAATCCTCAAGGAGAGCCGGTCCGATGCCTCGATCAGCTGAGAGGAACAGCTGAGCGGCCTCTCGCCCGATGTTGCCAGGGATGTGGCATCGCAGGTGAGCGAGCATATCGCCGCCGCTCTATCCGCTATTCCCAACCCGGGCGAGAGTGACGTGAGGAACATTCTCGAGGAAGTCGGGTCCCCCCAGAGCATCGCCGCGGCCGCGGCTGCGGAGTTTCCGTCGCGCCACCGGGTCAGCCTGCGGACCCTGTCCTTCTGGGCCTACATGCTTCTCTTCGGCGCCCTGTGCGGCTACGCGACGTTCGGGTACACGCACCAGAACCTCGATGGCTCCACGGACACCCGCATGCTCTTTGTCTGGGCGGCCATGGGCTTCGTCGGTTCCACGTTGGTCGGGCTGAAGAACCGTCGCATCCAGGATCGGCGGGTGAGAAGGCGGATCACCCTCGGTGATGGGGCCGTGATCATAGGCGCGCTCGTGCTGATCGCAGTCCTGCCGAGCTTCATCGGTATGGTGAAGGGGCTCGTTATCCTGGCGCCGTTTAGCGTCTACTACTACAAGACTTGGCACATCTATCAGGCCGCCTGAGACGACCCGACCCCGGTAGCGCGGGTAGCGCGGGTAGCGCGGGTAGCGCGGGTAGCGCGAGCCGCGCGATCCGGCCCGACCCGCGCGATCCGGCCCGACCCGCGCGATCCGGCCCGACCCGCGCGAGCCGCCGACGAACTAGCTGCCGCGCTGGCCCTCCGGAAGGAATGTCGCGTCGAAGGTGGGCGTCAAGTCGCTGAGCGGCCGGGCGATGCCGGGCACCAACTCCCCTGCTAGCTCGCGCATCCGCCCGACCGCGTCGGCTCGGATCGAGTAGTAGATCCAGGTTCCGCGCCGTTCGCTCTCGACCCAGCCCGCCTCGCGCAGGACTTTGAGGTGATGCGAGATCGTGGGTTGGCCGACGGCGCAGCAGTCGGTGAAGTCGCAGGCGCACACCGCGCCCTCTACGCTCAGCTGACGAAGGATGGCCAGCCTCGTGGGGTCGGCGATTGCCTGGAGGAGAACGACGTCGGGATCGGTCGACCGTTTCATGTCCCCATAATATCGAGAAACAGCGATATTGACAAGTGTCGATATATCCGCTAACTTGCACGGCGAAAGGAGACCCATGATGTCTTTCAACTACAGCCCAGAGCCGGTCAGATTCCTCATCGCCGAGCGCCATCGTCAGGCCGCTGAGGAGCGGATGGCGTACGACTCCCGATCGCGCGGCGGCCGCCGGTGGAGCATTCGGGCCCCCCGGATCGGCGGCTTCCGTCCTTCGACCAATCAGACCTGCGCCTGCTAGTCAGCCGAGAAAGCCAATCCGATGACTGACAAGATCCACGAAGCAGTTCGGCGGCGCTATGCCGAGGCCGCGCGCCAGGTCCTCGGCTCTTCGCCACAAGGCGGCTGCAGCTGCGGCCGAGACACAACCGCTGCGGCGGCGCTATCGGCCGATCCGCAGCAGGCTGAGTCTTGCTGCGGCGAGCCAACCCAATTCGGTAGCTCGCTCTACTCCGCCCTCGAGCAGAGCGAGCTACCAGGCGCCGCGGTCATGGCTTCGCTCGGGTGCGGCAACCCCGTCGCCGTCGCCGAGTTGCGCGAGGGCGAGCGCGTCCTCGACCTGGGCTCCGGCGGCGGGATCGACGTCCTGCTCTCCGCGCGCCGGGTCGGGTCGACGGGCAAGGCCTACGGCCTGGACATGACCGCCGAGATGCTCGCGCTGGCGGCTGCGAACGCGGCCCAGGCCGGCGCCACTAACGTCGAGTGGCTCAAGGGCAACATCGAGGCCATCCCGCTGCCGGGCGACTCGATCGACGTCGTCATCAGCAACTGCGTCGTGAACCTGGCAGCCGACAAGCCAGCCGTCTTCCGCGAGATTGCCCGCGTCCTGCGACCTGGCGGGCGAATCGGCATCACCGACATCGTGGCCGACGACAGCTTGACGGCCGAACAGCGCGCCGAGCGCGGCTCCTACGTGGGATGCATCGCCGGGGCCCTGTCATTTGCCGAGTTCCGGTCGGGGTTGGAGGCGGTCGGGCTGACAGAGGTGTCGCTGACCGTCACCCACGCCGTCGCCGACGGGATGTACAGCGCCATCGTCAGGGCCCACAAGCCGGCCGCCGCTGCGGCGAGCGCCGCGCCTGGCAGCGCCGTGGCTGGCAGTGCCGTGGCTGGCAGTGCCGCGGCTCGGACAGCCGCCGCTCCCTTGGACGGTGCCGAACCGCGCGAGGCGCCGGTCACTTTCGGGAACTGCTGCGGATGATCGCGATCGAAAGGGCCGTCCCGCACGACCGACTGGCGATCGAGGCGATCCTGGCGGCGAACGGCCTGCCGCTGGCCGGGCTCGAGCTTGCGGCTGATGCCACTCTCGTGGCGCGCACCGGCGGCGCACTCGTCGGCTGCGCGGCGATAGAGCCGCATGGATCGGTGGGGCTGCTTCGGTCCGTGTGCGTGGCCGAGCCGGAGCGCGGCACGGGTCTCGGCCGGCGGCTCGTGGCGGAAGCCGAATCGCTCGCCGTCGCGGCGGGGATCGGCGAGCTGTACCTGCTGACCGAGACGGCAGAGGCGTGGTTCCGGCGCTGGGGGTACGAGCCCGAACCACGGTCCGGGGCGCCGGCCGCGCTCGCGACATCGCCCGAATTCACGGGCGCCTGCCCCGAGAGCGCCGTCCTCCTGCGCAAGCGCATCCCCGACGAGGCGCCAGCCACCTAGCCAGTCGCGCCGCTGTCCGTGGGTTCGCCGACGCGGCGCTCTAGCGCTGGAGAACCGGTCCGGCGGGGCCTCCCTCAGCCTCTGCGTCCGTGCATGCCAGGCAGCAGCATCGGAACGCGAGCAGCGTAGGCAGGGTATTCGCCGCCGAAGTGGCGGATCAGCAGCCGCTCCTCGGCCCGGGCCCGCGCCACGAAAGCGGGGACGAGCAAGAGCCACCCGGCGGCCATCGCCCAGCTCAGCAGGGCGAGCGTGCCGCCGGCCCAGAGCAGCAAGACCGACAGGTAGAGCGGGTGCCGAACTACGCCAAACGCCCCGCTCGTGACGAGTTCCGTGTCGGGTCGCACCTCGGCCGCGGAAGCCATCTGGCGGCCCATGGAGCGAATGCCCCAGAGCGCGAGCACGCCCGCCGCGAGCAGCGAGACGATGCCGGCAAGACGGAATGCGGCATCCGCCGGTTCGGCCAGGCGGCCGATGGTCGCGACCAAGGTGAGTGCGGACGGGATCGCGACCACGATGAAGCCGATGATTCCGACGAAGTTGACGAGCGCGAGGGGACCTCGGTCTCGCTCGACCGGCTCGGGCCTTCGACTCAGCCGCTCGTAAACGAGGACGCCCATCCCGATCGCCAGCAGCGAGACGGAGCACGCCATGACAAGGCCGCGCGCGGCCAACTCAACGGTCAAAGCCACCGCCTTCGTCGCCGCCGTCGCTGCTCCCTTCGCTGCCGCCTTCGCTGCTCGCTTCGCTCACGACCTCAGGTTCGGCCTCCGCGGACTTGCCGCAACCGCATGAGCCACAGCAACCGCGCATCTCCTCGGAGCCGCAGCAGCAACGCATCATTCGGGGGCCCAGGCGCCGCATCAAGACCGCGGCGAGGATCGCCATGACCACGACTGCGATGACGCCGCCGACCGCTCCGGCAACGAACGAGCGACCGGTCGAACTCTGTTCTTTCTTCATTCTCTCTCCCTTCGGTGGCTTCAACGCGCTTACTGTATAGCGAGGCGCCAGTCGGCCCACCGACGGCTCTGGCGGCAGTACCCTACATAGCACCACATACCCACACTCAGGCCGGAGATCGGAAGCAGGAGGGTCATTAATGAGCGACTCGCTCAACATCGACCGGGCGCTCGGGCCGACCGTCGCACCGAGCGGCGCGGCCGCGTCGGCGAGCGGCACGGCCGCCTCCAAGGAGGCCCTGGCCCCAACTGCCGCGGCCCCCGCGCTCAGCGCGGAGAACAGCCTGGCCCTGGTTCCGCCCGAACCCGTCAAGATCGTTGAGCCGCCGGTCGCGCTGGACTCCCTCAAGCTCGACCAGGCGACCGTGGTCAAGCTCGACGGCATGGTGGCGGGTTACATCGCGGCCATCGCAACCTTCGATGTCAACGACGCCAAGTTCGAGGCCAGGGTCACCGACGTCCGCAGGCTCGGCGACGAGGAGATCAACGCTGCCTCGCAGGTTTCGTCGCGGCTTCTTTCCCGACCCGTCGTTTCCATGCAGAAGAGCGGCCTGAGTGGAACGTCCGGCGTCGCCGCCAGCCTCCTGCAACTCCGCCGCCAGGTGGACGCTCTCGATCCCGGCCGCCAGGGCGAACTCTTCGGACCCAACAAGCTGTTTGGGATCCTGCCCTTCGGCGATCGCCTGACCCGCTACTTCGCCAAATATCAGTCCAGCCAGGGTCACATCAACGCCATCATCTCCGCCCTCCGAAACGGGCAGGACAATCTCCAGAAGGACAACGTCGACCTCGAGCAGGAGAAGGCGAACCTCTGGCAGATCATGGAGAAGCTGCGCCAGTACATATACCTGGCGCAGAAACTGGACGTCGCTCTGGCGGTCCGGATCGCCCAGGTCCAGGTGAGCGATCCCGACCGGGCTCGCATCCTGAACGAGGACGTGCTCTTCTACGTCCGCCAGAAGGTTGAAGACCTGACTACGCAGCTGGCGGTCGGCGTGCAGGGTTATATGGCGCTCGACGTGATCCGGCGCAACAACATCGAGTTGATGCGGGGAGTCGATCGCGCGGCGACCACGACGGTCTCGGCCCTTCGGACCGCGGTAATCGTGGCCCAGGCCCTCTCCGACCAGAAGCTCGTGCTCGACCAGATCACGGCCCTCAACGCCACAACCTCCGAGCTGATCGAGAGCACGTCGGTGCTGCTGCGCCAGCAATCGGGGGCCATCAACGAGCAGGCCGCTTCGTCCACAGTCGAGCTGGAGAAGCTGCAGCAGGCCTTCGACAACATCTACGCCACGATGGACGAGATCGACGCCTACAAGCTCAAGGCGCTCGACAGCATGAGCAAGACCGTCGACTCGCTGAACGGCCAGATTCGGAAGGCTCAGACGGCCCTCGAGCGCGCCCACACACGAGACCAGTCAGCGCAGGACAAGCCGGGACTGTCGCTCCCGAAGTAGGGCGCGCCGCTGCACCGGCGTTTATCGAGAGCCCGACCCGGCGCGTTCCGCCCGAGCGCTGGCCCCTGCGTGCCGATAGCGGCCGGCGAGGCTGGTCGCAACCAGGACGATGGTGAAGACCGCGGTCTCGACCAGCACGATCGTCGCGCCGCTGGCTGAGTTGGCCCAGTAGCTGATGTATAGCCCGACCATCGGGCAGACGATCCCCACGGCGATCGCCAGTACCACGAGCCGGCCGAAGCTCTGCGACACGAGCTGGGCCGTCGCCGCGGGAGTCACGAGCATGGCCACCACCAGGATGATTCCCACCGACTGCAGGCTGATCACGATCGTGAGGGCGATGAGCGCGAGCAGCAGGTAGTCGAGCTTTCCGACGGGCAGCCCGGAGGCGGCCGCGCCGAGCGGATCGAACGTCGCGTACAGGAGCTCCTTCCAGAGCAGGGCGACGGTCACCAGGACGAAAGCGGCCAGCACAGACAGCGCCACGAGATCGCCCACGCCGATGCCGAGCACTTCGCCGAATAGGAACCCAAAGAGGTCGCCCACATAGTTGGGGATCAGGCTGAAGAAGAAGACGCCCAAGGCGAACATGCCGGCGAAGATAACTCCGATGGCGGTATCGCCACGAACCTTGCCCTGCCTGGTCACCCAACCGATCGCCAGCGCGGTTCCCACGGCCGCGATCGAGGCGCCCAGGTAGAACGGCGCCTTCAAGAAGTACGCCGCGACCACTCCTGGAAAGGCCGAGTGGCTGAGGGCGTCGCCCATGAAGGCCAGCCCGCGCAGGACCATGTAGCTGCCCACGGTCGCGCACACCAGGCCGACGATGGCGGAAGCCGCGAGGGCCCGGACGAAGAACGCGTAGCCGAGCGGATCGAGGATGAGGTTCACGCTCCGCCTCCCCGCTTGCCTTCGTGGAAATGCCGCTCCGAGCCCGACGGATCGTCGTGGTGGTGGGAGTCGTCGAGCACGGCCAGGCGATCGCCAAGCATCAGCAAGTGATCGCCGTAGACGCGAGCGAGAACATCGGCGTTGGTCACGATTTCGGCCGGGCCCGACGCGACGATGCAGCGGTTGACGGCCACGATCGAGCGGAAATGTCGAGCGGCTGCGGCGAGATCGTGGGTCGTGGCCACGACCGACTTACCCCTGTCGGCCTCCGCGGCGAGCAAGTCCATGATCGCCTCCTGGGTCGGCACGTCCACGCCGGTGACGGGCTCGTCGAGAAGGTAGAGGTCCGCTTCGGCGGCGATCGCCCGAGCCAGGAATGCGCGGCGCCGCTGTCCGCCGGATAGCGCTCCGATGGGCGAGCGCGACCGATCAGAGAGCCCCACGCGTTCCAGCGCGGCCTCCACAGCGTCGTGGTCCTTCTTGCCGGGCTGATGCAGCGGCCCCAGGCGCGGGTAGCGGCCCATCATCGCCACGTTCCAGACGTTCACCGGAAACGTCCAATCCACCAGTTCCGCCTGCGGGACGTAGGCAACGCGGCGCGACTCCCGGCCCGCAGGAGCCCCCAGAACCTCCACGGTCCCGGTCCACGGCCGGAGCAGTCCGGCGATGAGCTTGAGGAGCGTGGACTTCCCGCCGCCATTCGGGCCCACGATCGCGACCAGCGCCCCGACCGGGATATCCAGATTCATCTCCTCGAGCGCGATCCGGTCGCCGTAGCCGGCGTCCACGCCGACGAGACGAACCGCCATGGGCCCGTCGGCGGCCACCGAACCCGCGTCAACCTGAACGGCCCCCGGAGTGGCCGTCATCGCAGCGCCATCACGAGCTGATCGGTGTCCCAGCGGATTACCTCCTCGTAGCTGGTGACCGGCGGGTCGCCCAACGCATCGTCATACAGATTTGCCACGACCTTGCAGCCCGCCTCGGCCGCAAGCTCGGCGACCAGCTTCGCGGGGAACTGCGCCTCGCTGAAAATCGCCTTGACGCCCGAGGCAGTGATTTCGGAGACGAGCTGAGCGGTGTAACCCGCACTCGGGTCCTGGCCGGGCGATCCCACGGCGACGCCGACGATGGTAATGCCGTACTCGCGGGCGTAGTAGGGGAACGCGTCGTGGAAGGTGACGAGCTTGCGGTTCGCCGCCGGAATTGTCGCGATCTGCCCGCGAACCCACGTGTCCAGGGTCTCAAGCCGCCCCTTGTAGGTCGCGGCGTTGGCGTCATACGTCGCGGCATGCGCGGGATCCACAGACTTCAGGGCCGCGGCGATTCGATCGACGTACAACTCGGCGTACTTGACGTCTAGCCACAGATGCGGGTTCTCGGTGGCCGGGGTTTCTCCGGGGAGCAACTCGACTCCCGGCAGCCCGTCACCGAGCCGGACCAGGGGCGTACCTTCGGAAGCCGCGTTCCCGACGATCTTGGTGAGCCAGTCGTCCAGGCCCAGGCCGTTCATCACCAGGAGCTTCGCCGAGGCGACGGTCCGGACATCGAATGGCTTCGGCTCGAACGTGTGAACGTCGGCGTTCCTGGGCACGAGGCTCGTGGCCAGGACCAGATCGCCCCCCACGTTGGAGACGAGGTCCGCCAGGACGGTCGTCGTGGTCGTGACCTGCAGCTTGCCGCCCGACCCGCTCGCACCGGCACCGCTCGCGCCGGCACCGCTCGCGCCGGCACCGTTCGTGCAGGCCGCTGCGATTGCGACGACCGCAAGAAGCGACGCGAGCTGGCGACCGAATCTCACGAGGACTGACTCCAGGCGTCCGCATCGCGCCCGACTGTGCGTCGCGGCGCCTAACGGCCCGGCGCAACGATATCAGTTGTGAGACTCAGTCGCAACTAGCCTCCGGTGGCACGCCTCGGCCGGCTGACCCGGAGTCTCGTCTGAGACCTCAGACGCCAAGTGGCTCGCGCACCAGGATGACCGTCGTTCGACCCGGGAAGTCGGCGTTGAGTACGAGGAGCTTCCGCACCGCGCTGTGCGCGCCGTAGGCCGCCTGGGCTCGGGCGTCTTCCATTGGGTAGCTGTATTCCTCCACCCGCCGGAAAGCGGCGGCAAGGTCCGGCACGACCTTCTGCGCGCCCGCCACGAGGATCAGCTTGCCGGCGCCGAATGCCATCGGCGTCAGCTGGCTGCCGGTGGCCGAGGCGGTGACGATCCGCCCGTCTTCGGTCACAGCCTGAACGCTGTTGACGTGGAAGTCGGGGGCGGCGCCGAGCTTGCGCATCTCGCGCATCTGAGTGGCGCGATCCATGGACCTCGTCCGCGATCGAACGGCGTCGTAGCGTCCGCTCTTCTCGAGTACCTCGGTCACGCCGATCTGGTCGAGGGTCATCGATGCGCCCTCTCCGACCTCGGCGCCCTCCGGGATCAGGCTCAACACCATCTCGCGGGCCTCCGCGCCGCTGTCGACGACGCGTGCGTCGAACCCGTGGTCGCAGAGCGCAGCAGCCGCACGATCGAGGGCGGCCGCGTCGGCCGGCAGAGCGAATGTTTCGTTGATGGGCAGTCGTTCGATTGTCTTGTTGGTCTCGATCACTGGGGCACTCACCGGGCGGTCGCGACTCCCGCGCCGGTCCTCCCGGCTAGCGGTCCTGACTTGCCCAGTTCCTTTCATTCGCTATGATGTAGGTGTGCATGGTTACATGGGTAACGTTGCATTGACAATAATAGCAAGGGACATAGTGAATGTCTACACTATCGGCTGAGACCAGGGCCGGAGATGGCGACAGTTCGGGCGAAGGCGTCTCGCCGACCGGTGGGCTGGGCCTCCAGACCGCGGCGTTCGTGGATGAGTTCGAGCGCTGGACTCACCGCAAGGCGATCGTGGCGGGAGCCAGCGTGCCGCGGCTCCGGTTGCTCTACTCCGTCCACTGCAACGGCCCCCGCAAGATGGCGGACCTCGCCGACGAGCTGGCCGTCACGCCGCGTAACGTGACTGCGCTGGTTGATGGGCTCGAGGCCGATGGCCTCGTGCGGCGCGTCCCCCACTCGACCGATCGCCGGGTCACTCTCGTGCAGCTGGCCTGCAACTCCGACCGTGTCGAGAGTCAGTTCCGCGCGTACCAGGCGTCTCTGAATGAGCTCTTCGCCGCCCTGAGCGAGGACGACCAACGAGAGCTGGCGCGGATGTTCGCGACGCTGCGTGAGCGGATGGGCACCGAGGGGTCAAGTTCGACCGCGCAGAAGGGCACGCTCGATGCTTGATCCCCAAGCCGCGCCTGATCCCCAAGCCGCGCCTGATCCCCAAGCCGCGCCCGATGCGGTGGCTGCTCCGGCGGGCCGGCTGCCGGCCCTGTATCTCGGCCACGGAGCGCCGACGCTCATCGACGACCCGCTTTGGCCCGGGCAACTCGCCGGTTGGGCCCGAGCCCTGCCGCGCCCGAAAGCGATCCTCGTCGTCAGCGCCCACTGGCAGTCCGCGCCGCTGACCCTGGGCGCGGTCACGCCGGTGCCGCTCACCTACGACTTCTACGGTTTCCCGGAGCGCTACTACCGGATTCGCTACGACTCGCCCGGCGCTCCCGAGCTTGCGGCCCGAATCAAGGCCCTGATGCCCGCCGGCGAGACGGTGGCGGAGCGGCCCGAACGCGGCCTGGATCACGGCGCGTACGTCCCGCTGCTGGTCATGTACCCGGAAGCCGACGTGCCGGTCCTCCAGATGTCGATGCCCGACCTGCAGCCGGCGCACCTCTTCGAGCTCGGCCGCCGCCTTGCACCCCTTCGCGACGAGGGCGTTCTGATCATGGGCAGCGGCTTCCTGACGCATGGGCTCCAATTCGTTCACGACTACTTCGACGGCCGGCCCGGGGCGCCCGAATGGTCGGCCGAGTTCGACATGTGGGCTGCCGGAGTGCTCGAGCGCGGCGACCTCGACGCTCTCTTCGACTTCCGGAACAAGGCGCCGGGGATGCCCTACGCCCACCCCACGGTCGAGCATTTTGCGCCACTCTTCGTGGCGTTGGGCGCGGCGACCGACCCGACCGAGCCGCCGAAGTTCACGATCGACGGCTACTGGCTGGGTTTGGCCAAGCGCTCGTTCGAGGTCCGCTGAGCGAGGCCCGGGTGGCGGCGACCCCAGCTCAGCGTCGCGACTGGCGATTCCCTGAGCTTCCGCAGCCACGAGCTTCCGCAGCCACAGCTCCGTCGCGACGGTTTCCTTCACCTACGCCTACCCGGGGTGGCATCCGCAACATGTGCCATTCAATCCCCGTGTGCCGGCCTCTCGATCGGGGGAATGACGCTCGGGTCCACGCGGAGGAAGCCATCGCGGCCGTCTTGGAGAGCTTTTGCGGGCCCTAATCTGCGGCAGACACCACCGCCAGGCGTAGGCGACGGGAAAGAGCCGGCCGCGTCAGCGAGCAGTTGTCCACGAAGTCCACCGAAGTTGCCGCGCGGGGATTCGCATTCGCCTCCGTGCGAAACTGGCCCCGTCTCCGTGTATGTGGGTATGAGGGCAACTTCGATCGTCACCGAGTCCACCGACCTTCTCTACGAGCGCGCATTCGAGGCGCACTGGGATGACGTCTTCCGCTTTTCGCTCGCCTGGACGAACAACTGGGCCGCGGCGGAAGACATGGCCCAGGACGCCTACTTGCGGCTCTGGGGATCGCGTGATCGGATCGACTGGGAGCGAGCCGTCTTGCCGTGGCTTCTGGTCACGACTGGCCGAGCCGGGCATTCTCGGCCAGATTTCTCAGGTCGGCAACGAGTGCTGGGTAGTTGTCTATACCGGCTCCGGCGGCCTGACCGGCCACGACTACCCGAACCTCCCCACGTACTATCACTTCATTCGCATCACCCCTTCCGGAATCGACTTCCACAGCCCAATCCTCCCCACCGGCACTCGCGCGGCAATCTTCGACGGCACGTTCTGGATCCTGCACGACGGTACGTCGTACTACGTGCTTCCGGCTCCGACCGACTCGAGCAATTTGACGACGATGCAGCGCATCGATCCCGCCACCTGGCAGCCGGCAGGCCCGATCTGGACATACACCGGAGCCGCTCCGGCCTTCGCAGCCGGCGGCTCCCTCTGGGCTGCCAACAACCCCCTCGTCGGCGCCAGTACTGCGCTGGATCGCCTGGACGTGCCGCTGGGTGCGATCGGCTCGTAGATCGCCGGCGCCGAGCCAGGGCGGACGCTACGCAGAGCCGCGCGAATGGCCGTCACGATTTCGCTTGACGGCTCTTCGTCGTCCCCGGTAGCATCCGGACTAATCCTTAGCAAAGAACTAAGGATTAGCGAGCGAGGGACCGATGAGCTTCGTCCAGACAGTGATCCTGTCGGCATTCGCCGGCGGGACGATCTTCCTTGGACTGCCCGTCGGACGGCTCCGGAACGTCTCGATCCGCCGTCAGGCGGCCCTGACGACGGCCGCGGCCGGCGTGATTCTCTTCCTCATATATGACGTGCTCTCACAGGCGGTGGGGCCGGTGACTATGGCCCTCGACGCCGCCCGCTCGGGCAGCGGCTCGTCCGCGGACTTCGCCCTCGACGTCGCTGCCTTGGGCGGGAGCGTCGCGTTCGGCCTGCTCTCGGTCACGTACCTGACCCAGCGCATGAGCGCGCGAGGAAGACGACCCGCGCTCTCGCCACAGCAGATTGCCATCGGCACGGCGGTGGGTCTGGGGCTGCACAACTTCTCGGAGGGATTGGCGATCGGTCAGTCGGCGGCAACCGGCGCCACTACCTTCGCGCTCCTCCTCGTGATCGGGTTCGCGCTTCACAACACCACCGAAGGCTTCGCCATCGGCGCGCCGCTCTCGCAGGGAGACCGGCCGACATGGGCATTCCTCGGTGGAGCCGGCATCGTCGGCGGCGGACCGACGTTCCTCGGCGGCATCCTGGGTTACTCGATCGTGTCGCCGTTGCTCTCGATCGCGTTCCTGGGGCTGGCGGCGGGCGCGCTGATCTTCGTCTTCAACGAGATGATGGCCGTAGCGCGCCGCTTCTCACTGCCGATGGTGACCGGCGTGGCGCTGACGCTGGGCCTGCTGGTGGCGTTCGGCACGGACTTCCTGCTGACGGCGGCCGGCGCCTGACCGTCAATCCGCCGTCAAACGCCGACGATCGGCTCTACCGGGTACTCATACAGCAGCGCAGGACCGGCGGCAGCCACGCGATAGACGTCCTCGAAACGGACGCCGCCGAAGCCCGGGATCGCCAGCACCGGATGCCCGATCGTGACGGTCATCCCTTCGACCAAAGGCAGGTTTCGATGGGGCGGGATGATCGTGGGCGCTGGCGGTTCCTCGAAACGCAGCCCGATCCCGTGGCCGATGCCGTAGACCTGGTATTTCGCCAGATCGTGGGCCGCGCAGACCTCTTTGACCCGCTCGTCCAGCATTGAGGTCGTTACGCCCGGCCTCATTGCGGCACGAACGGCCTCAACCACTTCGCGATAGGTCGCGATTAGCTCGGCCTGGCGTACGTCGGGCTCGCCCATGACGAACGTGCGAGCCAGGTTGGCGCAGTAACCCTGAACCTGCGGTGTCAGGTCGATCAATACCAGCTGGCCGCGTTCGAGCGGCGCCGGGCTGAGACGGCCGTGCAGCATGCACGTTTCGACGCCGAAGTTGACGTAGACAGGCGTGCTGGTCGCCTCGGCGCCGGCGCGCATCATCGCGTAGATGGCCTCGGTGCCGACCTCGTGAGCCGTCACGCCCGGACGGAGCAACTCGCGGGCG
>Ga0209638_1000703_pt1 | contig 22019 bp, 20 predicted proteins | sample BarGraNGADG00211_FD_184490 | JGI IMG/M metagenome (GOLD analysis project Ga0209638, IMG submission 184490) | Arctic peat soil microbial communities from Barrow, Alaska - Barrow Graham LP Ref core NGADG0002-211 (SPAdes) (version 2) | ecosystem: Environmental > Terrestrial > Soil > Wetlands > Peat...
TCGAGGCTCGAAGCCGGCGCGCCCATCAGGGCCAGACACACGATGAGCCTGCCGGACTTGACCAGCTCCGCCGAGACGGCGGGCACGGGCGGCATAGTGGGCACGGGGGTTGGCACGGGCGTCGGCGTGGGCGGCAGCGTGGGTGTGGCCGTGGCTACCGCCGTGGCGACGACCGTGGCCGGCACCGTTGATGCCTGAATGGCGGGCGAAGTTGCGACCGACGCCTGCGGCGTTGGCGTCGAGGTTCCGGCGCTTGGCGCGGGCGGCGTCGACGTGCACGCGGTGACCGTAGCCCCGACCAGAACGATCATCAGCGCGCCGCGCGCGAGCCCAGCCAACACGCGCGAAGTCTGCCACGTCGCGATGAGTGCGCGGCGCCCGCCTCGGAGCGATGCACTCCCAGGCGCTCAAGTTGCGCGGGTTGAGCCGTAGCGGCTGGGACAGATCAGACGGTACTCGCAGCCGCCGCAGCGCCACATGTCCGGTGAGGCCGTGAAGTCGCCCGAGCGGATGCGACGTGCCTTGATGATCACCTGCTCACGGAACTCAGCGAGCTGTTCCGGTGTGCGCGTCGTGCTCAGGGCGAGGTCGCGCTCGGTGAAGTAGAGAGTCAGTTTCGACGCCGGCGGCAACGGCTGCTTGGTCTCAGGATCGATCACGGCGCCGGCGGCCATGGCCAGCGCATAGGCCGATAGCTGGTCGTCCTTGTCCACGTCCTCCTGGTTCTTGGGCCGCCCAGTCTTGTAGTCGGTGATCTCGATCGTGCCGTCCGGGTGGCGATCGATGCGGTCGATGATGCCGTACAGCAGGACCGGCGGTTGTTCGCCGCCCGGAGCGACCTGGAGCGTGAAGCCGACCTCGAAACCGACGGCCTGGGCAAGGTTCGCGACCTCCCGGTCGTAGAAACGGCGCAAGGCAGGCTCAGCACGGTCTGCGTAGTGGCGCGCGGCATGCTCGTCGGCGAAGTTGCGCGGCCGCCAGGCATCGTCGAACGCCTGGCGCAGCGCCTCGTAACCCGGCACCGGCAAGCCGGCGGCGACGGCCTCGCGGCGCTGCCGGGCATAGACCTCGAACGCCTGGTGGATGACGTGGCCGAACTCGAAGTAGCCGGGCGTCTCGGCGACCGGGATGCGATACAGGCGCTGGAACGCGTATTGGAGCGGGCACTCCGAGTAGGTCCGCAGCTGAGAGTGGCTGAAGCTGGGCGGCAGCGACGTCAGCTGGAGCAGCGCCGCGCCCGCCGGCGCGTGGCTGGACAGGACGTTCAGGGTCAGTGGATCAAGGCCGTGCATGCGCGCCTCGTCCGCAGCGCCGGCGGCCGCCTCTGCCACGTCGACGAGCTCGCGCGTCAATGTGGCACGGCCCTCGTGATCGTCCGCGGCAAGGCCCTCGAGCATGCCCATGATCTCGACCGCGCGGCGGCGGAGAGCGAAGCGCCGCTCGTGGGCGAGTGGCACGGGCATCATCTTCAGCAGCTGCGCCGTTGTCTCCGGCGCGCTCTTCGCCGCCGACAGCGCGCTCTCCTCGACCTCCGCCTGGGGTCCGGCGGCACGGTACTCGACGGCGACGTCCTTGGGCACGACGCGGACGTACTCATCCGACGAGATGGGCTCGTCGGCGCCGCCGCGTTCCAACTCGCCAACGAAACGGCTGGGCTGGACCCGCGATCCGGCGGGCTGGAGCGCCGTCAGCAGCAGCCGGCTCTTGGCGCGCGTCATGGCCACGAAGAGCAGTCGACGCTCCTCGTCGATGGCGAAGTCCGCCGGAGGCTTCTGCTTGAGCAGCTCGATCGGCAGCAGCCGTTGCTCGTCGCGCGTGTCCGGGAACTGGCCGTCGACGAGGCGCGGCACCACGACCGCCTGATATTCGAGGCCCTTGGCCTGGTAGACGGTCATGAGCTGCACGCCCTCGACGGCCACGCGGCCCTGCTGGTCGGCGTCAAGATCGCCGCCAACCTGCTGGTAGATGTCCAGGTAGGCGACGAAGTCCGTCAAGGCCTCGCGGGGATGAGCCTCCTGCCAGTCGGCGACGAAACGCATGAAGCGCGCCACGGCCAAAACCGTCCTTTGCGCCTCCACGGTCTCGATCGCGATCAGATCGTGGAGCATGTTCGTGCGCACGAGGTAGTCCTCGAGGACGGCGAACGGACCTTCGCGCTGGGCGCGCGGCACAAGCTCGTTGACCAGCTCCTCGACACGCTCGAGCTTCACGCGCAGGCGCGCATCGAGCTGCTCTCTGCGCTGGGCGGAACGCTGTTCTCGGCCGCGCCGCTCACGGATCGTCTGCGCCTCTGATTCGTCGAAGTCCGCCTCCGCCCACAGCGTCGGAAGCGCTTCCGGCATCGGGCGCGGAGGCGTCGGCGAGGAGCCGACGGTTCCGCCAACCTTTCCTTCGCGCAGGATGTCGGACGCTGCCTGGTGAACCGGCCTCCCGTCCCAGGCAGCGGCATTGGTGACGCGCAGGATCTCCGCCGCATCAAGGCGCCACGGCCCAGCGGACAGGAGACGCACGAAGGGGTTCGAATCATCCGGATTGGCAGCGACGCGCAGGGCCGCCTCCGCGTCGCGTACCTCTGGTACGTCAAACAGGCCCGTGCCACCGTTGACGACGTACGGGATGTCCTGCTTGCGCAGCCGATCGACGATCAGCTCGCGATGACGGTGCTTGCGATACAGGACCGCGATGTCGCTCCAGCGACGTGGCGCCGGCAGTGCCTGAAATGTCTCCTTGATCCAGTTGACCACGACGTCCGCCTCGTCGTGCTCGTCCGTGGCATGCACGATCTCCACCGGCACGCCGGCATCCTTGATCGGCTCCAGTGGACCCTTCTTGAGGCGCCTGTTGCGCGCGATCAGCCGGCTCGCGGCGGACAGGATGTCTCCCGTCGAACGGCGGTTCTTGAGCAGCGTCGATCGTTCGACCGCCGCCACGTGGCGCTCCGGATCCCAGGCCGGCACCTGTTCGAAGCGCTTGGTGAACTCTTCGAACGCGGCGTAGCTCGCACCGCGGAAGCGGTAGATGGACTGGTCGTCATCGCCGACGACCACGACGTTGTCCGGTTTGTTCGGGCCGCGCCCGATCAGCTCGAGGAACAGGATCTGGGCCATGTTGGCGTCCTGGAACTCGTCGACCAGGACATGCCGGAACTGGTCCTGGTAGCCGCGCAGGATGTTCGGCCGGCTGGTCAGGAGCTCGATCGCCAACAGCTGCTGCTCGCCGAAGTCGAGCAGGCCGCGCTCGCGCAGTGCGTCCTGGTAGACCTGGTAGGCGCGCGCTTCTTCGATCAGGCGCTGCACATCGAGCGCTTCCGCGTCGCGGATGTACGTGGGCATCAGGCCCTTGGCCAGTCGTTCCTGCTCCTGGCTCAACTGGTTCCACCACGGCGCCGCGCCCGTGCCAGAAACATCGCGCCGCGCCTCGCGGCCGGCGATCTTGTCCGCGGCCTCGCGTCCGGCCTTGACGAGCTCGCGCCGCACAAGGTTGACCTGCCACAGACGACCGAGGGCGTCACGCTCGCGCAGCTCGCTGATGATTTGATCGAAACCACCTTCGTGGCTCATGTCGAACGCCTCGCGCTTGCCCTGCGCGAAGGCGGCGAACTCTGGCGGCGTGACGAGCTCGTCCTTGGCTCGGCCGATCACGTCCGCGAAGCGGCCCGCGGAGTTCGGATCGCGCGCCATGGGGTGGTAGAGAAAGTCCATGAACGCGGGACGCAGCTCGCGCAGCAGGAGTCGCTGGCCGACCTGATCGAGGACGTCAGCGTTCTCCGTCAGCCCAAGGTCGGCTCTATGGTCGGACAGGAGCCGGTGGCCGAACGAGTGGAAGTTGTGCACCCACAGCCGGCTGGCAACCTCGAGGCCGAGCGCTTCCTCGAGCCTGTCCATGAGCTCTGCCGCGGCCTTGACGTTGTAGGTCAGGACGAGGACGTTCTCCGGCTCGAGCGACGAGTCTGTCGCCAGCAGATGACGGACGCGCTCGACGACGACGGTCGTCTTGCCGGTGCCCGCTCCGGCAAGGACCATCAGCGGTCCGTCACCCCATTCGACCGCGGCTCTTTGTTCTTCTGTCAGTTCAAACGGGCGTTCGGCGACTGCACGCTCCGGTACCGCTATTGCCATCCGCGCCAAGGCTACGGCGTCGGCGTGCCACCTTGTCTGTCACGGCGCATGGAAGAGCTCGACGCGAATGTCGCGCGGCGCGAATCCGGCATCGTGCAGGACCTCCGCGCTGGCGCGAGTCATGTCCGGATTGCCGCACACGTAGGCCACGGATCCGCCCGCGCGCAGCCAGCGCCACTCATCGAGCAACGCCCTGAGCTGAGCGTCGGCACGGCCGACGCGCCCGACCCAGGCCATGTTGCGTTGCTCGAGCGGGCGGGACACGGTCGGCCTGTATTCGACCGGCAGGCCGCCACGCGTCCAGGCCGCGATCCGCTCGCGGTAGGCCAGCTCGGCGTGAAACGAGACGCCGTGGATGAGCACGCTCGGCGTCCGGTCGCGGACTGCGAATGCGGACTCGAGCATGGCCAGCATTGGCGCGAGCCCACTGCCCGTGGCCACCATGACCCGCGGTCGCCGGTCCTCATCATCGAGCGTAAAGAGGCCCTTGACCGGGCCGACGTGGACACGGTCGCCGGCCGGCAAGGCCCAGAGCAGGTTCGACAGGCGGCCGTCGGGCAGCCGTCGGACGAGGAACTCGATCCTCAGACGGTCCGTGGAGAGGGACACGATCGAGTACGGCCGCTGGATCAGCTCACTGCCGGCGTAGACGCCGAGCGATACGTACTGGCCGGGCTTGAAGCCACTGACGGGGCTGTCGGCCACGACCACGAAGGTGGCCAGGGTGGCAGTGACCTCCGAGCGTGCCGCGAGCGTGGCATTGGGCGCCGCGATGGGCCGCGCGCGCGTTGTGGTCGGCAGAGCCCCGCCGGGCAGCGGCCGTGCCGCCAGTGGCTGACCCATGGCTGTCATGCCGCAGCCTCGGCGAGCGTCTCGGCCAGCACATTGCGGGCCACATCGGCGTCCCGGAACCACGCCGCATCGATCCAGGCGTAGGCGGCCCATTTCGGCGGCAACTGACCGACCGGGAAGATCGCGCTGTTCGGGCACGCCGTCAGGCATGAGCCGCATTCGATGCAACCGTCCGGATCGATGTGGAACTTACGGTCGAGACCGGGTTCCGAGCTGATGCAGTCGACCGGGCAGACCGCCACACAGGACTGGTCCATGTTGTCGACGCATGGTTCGGCGATGACGTAGGTCATTGGGCGAGCTCCTTTGTGCCCCGCTCGGCACCGAAGAGCCCGAGCGTGATGCGATAGCCGAGCAGGAAGACGACAGCGACCGTCGCAGTCGCATAGATCCAGAAGGCCCAGTCGGCGGGTGTGTCGGTGCCCGACATCACGCCGTGCACGGTGGCGAAGCAGAACGCCAGCAGCGTCGTGTAATGCAGCAGGCGCCAGGCACGCTGGCCGATCCGCCGCCGGACGTAGAACGAGGCGTAGACGACGACCATCAGGTACAGCGCGAGCTGGCCGATGCCCACCCATTCCGGCCTATAGGGACCGGCGAACGGGATGACCAGCTGGCGAACCGTCTGCGGGACGAATGTGTCGAGCGCAAGCAGCGCCCCGTGCAGAGCGGTCAGCCCGATCGCGATCGCGCTCAGGTCCTGGTGCAGGGTGAGCGATACCGCTCGATGCGCGACGCGATCGAGCAGGCCCGTCGAAAGAAGCAGGCCGTAGAGCACGGATACCGTGAGCGCGCCGTAGGCCAGGAAGCCCAGGATGCGGCTCGAGTACCAGGCCAGGCTTTCGCTGTGCGCGGCGAGCCAGTCGGCGACGGCTCGCTCGGCGTCCGGGCCGGTCGCAACGAGCACACCGCCAACGGCCACCAGGAACAGGCCCCAGCGCAACAGGCGAGTTCGGGGCGACAACCCCTCGTACTTCACGCCAGCCATTTCTCGGTGCCTGGCGTGGCGATGAGGTCGTCGCAATCGAGCAGCAGGATGGCCGCCAACGCCGACGAATGGGTCAGGAACGAATACGCGCGACGAGCGCCCAGGATGACCGCGGACTTGGCGATCATCTCGGCCTCGCGCGCCGTTGGCGCGATGACCGTGGCCTGGACGACGTCAGTGTCGGCCGGTCGGCCGGTTCGCCGATCGATCAGGTGATGGCTGGCGCGGCCGTCGGCCATCTGCCAGCGATGGATGCTGGTTCCGGAGGTCGCTGCGCCGTAGCTCCGTGTCCAGCCGTCTCCGCCGGCCAGGCGCAGCGTCGCGAGCGGCGGTTCGTCCGCGTCGCGGCGGCGTGGATCGACGATGTCGACGAGCCATTGCACGCCCGCATCGGCCTGGAACGAGATGTCACCGTCGGCGTCGACGGCCACTCCCGGCCAGCCGTGGAGCAGGTCCGCGGCCCGGTCCGCGAGCCAGCCCTTAGCGAGACCGTCGAGATCGAAGCGGAAATCCGCTCGGCGTTCGACGACGGCCGACCTACCGTTCGGGCTGATCCGCCACGCCCGAGCGCCGGCGACCGCTTCCGGCTCATCGCCCGATTCGGCCGCCAGGCGCTGATCGAGCATCGTCGCATCGACGATGCCGTGCGAGCGGCGTTGCGCGTCCTCGGCCCAGTGCAGGGCCGCGGCCAGCGTCGGCCGAATCTCGACCTGACGGCTGGTGTTCGAGTTGAGGGCCGAAAGGTCCGAGTCGTCGCTGAAGCGCGTCAGACGGGCGGCCCACGCCTGGACCCGCTGGGCGGCGCGCCGCGCGGCCTCGGCCGCCTCGGCGCGCCGCTCCGGCTCGACCGTGATGGCCACTTCCAGCACTCCGCCCATGGCTGGCTCGGAGTGCCGGACGAGCTCGTAACCGGGCATGATCATGGCCATTTACGGATGCCCCGACTGGTGCGTCTTGACCGTCGGCTGTGGCGTCGGCCGTGGCGTCGGCCGTGGGGTCGCGACAGGCGGCGGCGGATTGTTGTTGCCGGGGTTCGGATTGTGAGTGGGCCCGGGCTGGTTCGGCTTCGGTGCCGGGTTGTTGGCGGCGACGACGCGCGGCGTCGGCTGACTGGGGGTGATGACCGTCGCGCCCGGGGGCGCCGTCTGGCCCGGCTTCAGATGGATGTACTTGGTGACGTGTTTGACCTGTACGTCCTGCTGATTGGCGCCGTTGCCCGATTGGGATGTATCCGGAGTGGCCTGGGCATTGGCGACATCCGCAACGTTGGCGTCGTCGGTTGCCTGCTGATTGGCGCTGGCGGCGAAGTTAGGCTGCACGAGTCCGACAGCAATGACGCTCACCACCGCGACCGCCCCGGCGCCGTAGGCGATCCGCATTGGTCGCGGATCAGGCTTGTTGTGCTTGGCAGTCACCCGTGCCGCGGATGCCGCGGGTGAGGCGGTCGGCTGGTCAGTCCTGCGCGGTGGCAGAGGCGGGAGGTCGGCCATGTCAGTCGTCGCCTCGCCCGCCACCGCCGCCATGGCGGCCGGCGCTATCCGATTGCTGGCCCTGGTGCTGCCGGCCAGTGGACGGTGTGCCGGTTGACGGATTACTCGGCGCCCTGGGGTGGACGACCTTGGGTGCCGGCGTGGGCGCGATGTAGACCTTGTCGACGACAGTCTTCTGGGGCTGAACGCTCTGATTGCCCGCGCCGCGCTGGCCGGCGCCCACGGCGGCGGGATCCGAGCCGTTGGCGATGCCGGGGCTGGCGGCGGTAGTGACGGCCGTGCCGGGGCCCGCGAACACGAAGTTCGTGAGGCCGAGGGCAAACGCGAGCACAGCTGCGGCTCCGACGCCGCCGATCAACAGTGCGAGACGCTGGATCATCTGGTGACTCCTCCGCTTTGACTTGATGTCCACAGCGTCGGAGCCCTAGATGAAACCTTCGTGTGGCGCAGATTTGGCCCGTCACACAAAGGGGCCGTTTCGATGAGCGTTCTCAAAGAAAGGCCGTTCGTCCGTTGCCGTCCACGCGCGGCGCGTGTACATCAAGGACGTGACACGCATCCTGCTGGTCGAGGACGAGCCGCGCATGGCCGACGCCATTCGCCGTGTTCTGGTGGCCGAGCACTACACGGTCGACGTCGCGCTTGATGGGACCGAGGCACTGGCTTTCGTACAACAAGGGCAATACGACGTCGTCGTGCTCGATCGACTGCTGCCGGATATGAGCGGGATCGACGTCTTGCGCGCCATACGCGCAAGGCGCGTGGCCACGCCGGTGCTGATGCTGACCGCGCTGAGCGCGCTGGAGCACCGCGTTGAGGGTCTCGACGCGGGAGCTGATGACTACCTGCCCAAGCCGTTCGCGTTTTCGGAGCTGCTCGCTCGCCTGCGCGCACTGTCACGCCGTTCGCCGGAGCTGTACGGCGAGCGCCTCAGCGCAGGCGACATCGAGCTCGATCCCGTGCGCCACGAAGTCAGCTTCAAGGGGCGCAGCGAGCTTCTTTCGGCACGCGAGTACGCGCTGCTGGGCTACCTGATCCGACACGCCGGCCAGGTCGTCACGCGCCAACAGATCCTCGATTCGGTCTGGGGCGCGGAGCCCGACGTCTATTCCAACGTGGTCGATCTGTACGTGCACTACCTGCGCCGCAAGCTCGCCGCACTGGGCGAGCGGCGCGCGCTCCAGACGGTGCGCGGAGTCGGATATGCGCTTCGCCCGCCGGCCTGATACCCGCGGCGAACGGGGCGAGCTGCCACGGACGCCCGGCGAACGACTGGTCCGCCGAACGGGCGCCGGCCTCGCGTTCTTCACTCTCGCCCTGATGGCCACCCTGCTCGCCGCGATCGGCCTGGTGACAGCCGCGGCGACAGTCCAGATCACCGATCAATCGGTCGACTCGAACCTGCACACCGCCGCCGAGAACATGCTCATCGCCCTCGCCCCGACACCTTCGCCGACGCCGGCGCTGACACCAACGCCCACGCCGGCGCCAACCAGCGAGCCGAGCGAGGTCACCACGGCGACGCCCGAGGAGACCGACAACGGCGGCGACAGCGGCGCCGATGGCGAAATCGACGCGCCAGGGCAGCCGAAGACGACGCCTGGCTCGACTCCCACATCCGGTCCGACGCCCTCCCCGACTGCTCCGCCTCGTCCGACACCCACGCCGTCGCCTTCGCCGTCGCCTGCGCCTTCGCCGACAGCCACGGCCAGCCCTTCGATCGCGGTCGGTTCCGGAACAGAGGATCGATCACCCGGGTCCGCCGACACGTTCTTCCTGATCCTCGACACGGCCGGCAACGTCGTCGACAACCCCCAGAACGTTGCGCTTGCCGGATTGCCCAACGCCGATGCGGCGGCGGCTGCCGCCGCGGGCCACGAGGACTGGCGAACAGTGTCTGCGGATGGCGTCCGCATCCGCCTGTTGAGTGAACCCATGCCCGCCCTTGACGGGACCGTGAGCGGGGTGCTCCAGTCTGGCTTCGTGCTCACCGCCCACGAGGAGCAGCAGGCGCTGATCGTGCGCACGATCATCATCGCCTCGCTCATCGGGCTGCTCGGCGCGGCGCTCGTCACGCTGTTCGTCACGCGCCGCGCGATGGCCCCGATCCGTGCCGCGTTCGACGCCGAACGCCGCTTCGTCGCCTCGGCGTCACACGAGCTGAAGACACCCACCTCGATCGTGCGTGCCTCAGCCGAGATCCTGCAGCGCGAGAACCTTGTCAAGCCGGAAGGCAGGTATCTGGTCGAGGACGTCATGTCCGAATCGGATCGTCTCGGACGGCTCGTCGGCGACCTGCTCGCCCTGGCCTCTGCAGAGGCTGGTCAGATCTCGATCTCGCCAACAGTCTTCGACGTCCGGCCGTTGATCACTGACTCCGTCGGGCGCGTCCAGCCAGTCGCGCAGCAGCGTGGGGTTCGGGTCGAGGCTGGTGTTTCCACTGACTCGGCAGCGCAAGGTGAGCTGCTCGTGCTTGCCGACCGCGAGCGCATGCTCCAGCTCCTGACGATCTTCATCGACAACGCCATCGATCACTCGCCCCCGGACGGCGTTGTTCGCGTGGTCGCGCGTACAACCGACGAAGGCAACCGCGCCGGGCGGCGAGTGATCATCGAGGTCCTGGACCAGGGCCCGGGCGTGCCGCTTGCCGATCGCGAGCGGATCTTCGAGCCGTTCGCCAGGATTGTCGGCAGGCGTCGTACGACGGGCACGACCGGTCTTGGCCTGGCCATCGCGCGCATCCTCGCCGCGCGCCAGAACGCGACGCTGACAGTCGGCGACGCGCCCGGCGGCGGAGCCTGCTTCAGCGTGTCGCTGGCGCGCCGGCTGGCGTCCTGAACATGGGCACGGCATCATGCGCGGATGAGCACGACCCCGCTGCCGGCCAGCCGCGTCTCGCACAAGGCGGCCCTTTTCACTGAGTCAGTCATCCGCGAGATGACGCGCCTGGCGATGGAGCATGGCGCGGTCAACCTGGCTCAGGGCTTCCCCGATTTCGCGTGTCCGATGGAGCTCAAGGAGGCCGCGTCGGTCGCGATCTACGGCGACGTCAACCAGTACGCGATCACGTGGGGCGCGCGCGACTTCCGCGAGGCAATCGCCGAGAAGACCTCGCGCTTCTACCCTGCCTGGAACGTCGACCCGCAGACGGACGTCACCGTCACCTGCGGCGCGACCGAGGGCATGATCGCCGTCATGCTCGCCCTGCTCGACCCGGGTGACGAGGTCGTCGTGTTCGAGCCGTTCTACGAGAACTACGGCCCCGACGCGATCCTGAGTGGCGCGGTGCCCAGGTACGTCACGCTGCACGAGCCCGACTGGTCGATCGACCTCGACGAGCTCCGAGCGGCGTTCGGGCCCCGGACACGCGCGGTGGTGCTCAACTCGCCGCACAACCCCACCGGCAAGGTGTTCAGCCGCGCCGAGCTCGAGCAAATCGCCGAGCTGTGCAACGAGTTCGACTGCTACGTCATCACCGACGACATCTACGAGCACATCACCTACGGCCAGGAACACCTCCCGATGGCCACGATCGACGGCATCGCCGCGCGCACGGTCGCGATCAACTCGCTGTCCAAGACGTATTCGGTCACCGGCTGGCGTGTGGGCTGGGTGATCGCGCCGGCCGCCCTGACCTCCGCCATTCGCAAGGTCCACGACTTCCTGACCGTGGGTGCCGCAGCTCCGTTGCAGGCGGCCGGCGCGGTCGCGCTGCGCCTGCCCGACAGCTACTACCACGCGCTTGCCGCGGCGTACCTGGAGCGGCGCGACACGCTGATCGCCGCGTTGGCCGCGGCCGGCTTCCGGACCCACGTGCCCAGCGGCGCGTATTACGTGATGACCGACATTTCCGACCTGACCGACGAGGACGACGTCACCTTCGCCCGCCGGCTGACCGCGGCGCCGGGCGTCGCGACCGTGCCCGGCTCGTCGTTCTACTCGCGGCCGGAGCTGGGCCGCTCCAAGATCCGCTTCGCATTCCCGAAGAAGTTGGAAACCCTCGAGGCTGCGGCCTCGCGCCTCGCCGCCCTAGGAAGGTGACAGACCCGCGCACCAGTTGTCGTCGACCCAGCGTTGGCCCGTGTTCATGACTCCGCGATAGAAGTCGACGCGGTGGCGCGATGTGCCCACGACCGTCTTACCGTTCTTGCCGAACCAGTCCATCTGGACGATCACGCGATAACGGTGGACACCGGTCGCGCCCTCGTTTGGATCGAGCGTGATTGACCGTCCTCTGGCGCAGAAAACGATTGCTGCGCAAACCTGCAACAGTCCTGAAAGACGGCACAGAGCGTGGAGCCCGCCGTGGCGTAATCACCCTGCAATGCCTATGCACAGCGCAATTCGCATGCAGGCTGGATAATCCACATCTGCCTCAGGCGCACGTGCTCGCGCCGGGCGACCACCAAGGAGAACCGAAACCTAGCCGCCGCCCCAGCGGCAGCCACCGTCGGCGTAATCCGGGCCTGACCTGCCGGCCCGCAGTTACAGGCGCACCAGCTTCCACGCTGGCGCGTTCGAGCGCGAACCCCAGCGCGCTCGCTTGAGACGTTCCGACGTCGGCTTCCCGGCGGCACCAAACAACCGGCTTGCGGCGCGCCGTGTCGCGCTGCGCCGGAGACCGAGGAGACAGCAGTGCCATCTGTCAGCTCGGCTGCGCATCCCCAGCCGAACTTACGCATCCACAATCGCCATGCGGGCTCCCGCGCCCGGCGGGCTTTGCACCGACTTGTCGTCGGTGGCCTTGGCGTCATTGTCGGGCTTGTCGTGCTCGTGCCGGCCGACACGATTCTCGCCCCGGCCGTGGCCGCAAGCGCTCAGCCGGGCAATTGCTCCGGCTGGAACAGCACGACCAAGCCGCCCGACTTCATCCGCGTCCTGCGCAACAGCACCGGCCGCGTCGAGCGCGTGCCGTTCAAGAAGTACGTCGTCACGGTCATGGGCAAGGAGTGGCCCAGCTACCTGCCCCAGGCAGTGATCGACGCCGGTGCGGTGGCGGTCAAGCAGTTCGCCTGGTTCCATGCGCTAGGTAAAGGCCGCATGTCGCGCCGCGGCCAATGCTTCGACGTGACCGACGGCGTTGGCGACCAGCTCTACAAGCCCGGCCGTGCCCGCGTTCACGCCGACCACTACACCGCGATCGCCCATACGTGGAACGTCCGCCTGATCAAGAACGGCAGCCTGTTCATGACCGGCTATCGGAGGGGCAACCCGACCAGCTGCGGCCACGACGCCAACGGCTGGAAGCTGTACGCACGCAGCGCCGTTCGCTGCGCCAACCGCGGCATGGACTTCCTCCAGATCCTGCGCACGTACTACGGCCCGGGGCTGAACTTCGTCAATGCATCGTCCAACCAGTCGACGTCGTTCATCGCGGCGAATTCGTCGCAGGCGATCGACGCGACCCAGGCGACCGACGCGACACAGGCGGCGGACAGCGCACCCACCAGCGCTGCAATGCCGCCGGCCGACCCGATGCCCGCACCACAACCAGCTGATGTGAGCGCGCAGGACACTTCTGCCACGCCGCTTGGCCAGCGGGCATTCACGGCCACCTGAACCATCACGCGACCTCCTTTGGGTCGCGTGTAGCCTGTCCGCGAACACCGTCCAACACGCTGAGGGAATCGAGTCATGCCCCGAATCGTCCGTGGCGCGCTGCTCCAGGCCGAGTGGACCGGCGACAAGGAATCGATGATCCAGAAGCACGAGAAGGCAGCCCACGACGCGGCCAAGCAGGGCGCGCAGGTCATGCTCTTTCAGGAGCTCTTCTACGGCCCCTACTTCTGCCAGGTCCAGGACCCGCAGTACTACGCGTACACGGAGAAGATCCCCGACGGCCCGACCACGGCGCGCATGCAGGACCTCGCCAGGCAAACGGGCATGGTTCTCGTCGCGCCCATGTACGAGGAAGACGAGCAGGCGTCGGGCATCTACTACAACACGGCCGCGGTCATCGACGCTGACGGCAAGTACCTGGGCAAATATCGCAAGACGCACATCCCTCACGTCAAGGGCTTCTGGGAGAAGTTCTACTTCCGTCCCGGCAACCTCGGCTATCCGGTCTTTGAAACGGCCGTCGGCAAGGTCGGCGTGTACATCTGCTACGACCGCCACTTCCCGGAGGGAGCGCGGGCGCTCGGCCTGAACGGTGCTGAGATGGTCTTCATCCCGTCGGCCACGTCGCGCGGGCTGTCGGAGTACCTGTGGTGCATCGAGCAGGTCTCACACGCTGTCGCCAACGGCTACTTCGTCGGCACGATCAACCGCGTCGGCATCGAAAAAGACCTGGGCGACGACGACTTCTACGGCCAGTCGTACTTCTGCGATCCGCGCGGCCAGTTCATCGGTGAGCTGGGTGATGCGCATAACGAGGAACTGCTCGTGCGCGACATGGATCTCGACCAGATCCAGGAGGTCCGCCAGACGTGGCAGTTCTTCCGCGATCGCCGGCCCGACGCGTACGGCGATCTCGTTCGCCCGTAGCGGGCCGGCGGATTCGGTCGGGAGTCATCAAATGAGGCGGCGCCTCACCAGTTTCCAGATCGGCGTCCGTATCGCACTGGCAGTCGTCTTCCTCGCGCTGATCTGGGGCACTGTCGACGTGTTCTTCATCCTCGATTCGACGTCCCACTCGGCGAGCGACACGCTGCGGCCGTTCTTCATTGCGGTTGGCCCGCTCTGGCTCGTCGCTCTGTGGGCAGCGCGCATCTGTCTGCGCGAGAGGTGAGTGATCGGCCGTTAGCCCCGCCCCCGACTCGTCGCGACGGTTTTCCAATCAGATTGGAGACCAAGCCACCCGAACGTCAGGTTGCGGCCGGTCTCTCAACCCTGGCGACCCACGGACTGCAGCCAGCGCGACGTCTCTGGCAATCTGATCACCAAATCTGCGCGCTTCGAGTGGGCGCCAAAAGCGCAACCAGCCAATAAGTCGCAGCAAACCCCCGACAAAGCGGCGCGGCGTTCAATCCGATTGGAATGTCGCCACGCAAGAAGCTGCGCGAAGAGGCGCCGCAGATCCAGAGCTCAGTCTCACAGATCTGGCTCGCCTTCGGCCTCCAGGTGCGCGAGGCGCGGCATGCCCGCCGTTGGTCAGTCAAGGATCTGGCGATACGGTCGGGCTTGTCTGTCGCGTTTGTCTATCTGATCGAGGGCGGACGGTCCGGCTCGGCTGAAGCAGCAGCACGGATCGCGGCGTCGCTCGGACGCCGAGCGGAGCTCCAGCTCGTGGATCCCAGGAGGCGGGAGGGTCGGCCGAGCCTGAGCGCGGATCCGGTGCACTCCGCGATGGGAGAGCTGGAGGCGGCGCGTCTCGCGGGGCTGGGCTTCGGGGTCGGGATCGACGAGCCGTACCAGCACTACCAGTTCGCGGGGCGCGCGGATCTTGTCGCGTGGGACGTCGACGCGCGGGCCTTGCTACACATAGAGAACCGGACGCGCTTCCCCGACTTCCAGGAGATGGCGGGCGCGTTCAACGCCAAGCGCGAATACCTGGCCGACTCGCTTGCCGCGCGCGCCGGTGTAACGACTTGGCGCTCGCAGACGCACGTGATCGCCGCCCTCTGGTCGAGCGAGGTGCTCCACGCCCTACGGCTGCGGAAAGCCTCGTTTCGGGCGTTGTGCCCAGATCCGGGACGAGTGTTCCAGGTGTGGTGGGAAGGCAACCCGCCCAAGGTCGGTGCAAGTTCGACGCTGATCGTGCTCGACCCGACGGCCGAAGGCAGGCAGCGCACATGGATCGCGCTGGACGACGCGATGGGCGCGCGACCAAGGCATCGTGGCTATTCGGACGCGGCGGCAACCCTGGAGACGAACGGTTCGACGGCCGCGGCGCGCGCCACCGCTCAGCAAAGGCAGCAGATCGTCGATGTGCTGCGCGACCGTCCAGGGGCCGACCTTGGGTGATCGGCCGTGCCCGCGCAAATCGGGCGCCACCACGCGGAACCCACGACCGAGCCGAGTGGCCAAAGCCACGTAGCGCATACCGTGCGACTCGACGCCGTGCAGGCAGACGACCGTCCAGCCCACGCCCAGGTCACCGATCGTCCCGAACGCGGAGACAAAGAGCGATTCGATCGTGTCGTGCACGGTGTGGGTAATACCATGCCGTGATGGCCGTCACCACCGTCACGTCACCTCGCCGCGCAGATGCACTGCGCCAGACGATCGCTCCCTTCCTGCGCTTCTTCACGGGCGCCTACGACAAGCTCGAGAAGGACCCCGACACGGCCAATTTCGCCGTGGGCAACCCGCACGAGTTCGCGATGCCCGGCTACGTCGACGCGCTGCGCGACAACCTCGAGCCACGCAACAAGGACTGGTACGCGTACAAGCTGAGCGAGCCCGAGGCGACGAGCGTCGTGGCGCGGACGATGAGCGAACTGACCGGCCTCGACTGGGATCCGCTCGACGTGAACATGACCAACGGCGGCTTCGCCGCGCTCGCCGTCAGCCTGCGCACGTTGCTCGAGCCCACGGACGAGGCCGTCTTCCTGTCGCCGCCGTGGTTCTTCTACGAGCAGCTCATCGTCGCCGCCGATGCCACGCCGGTGCGCGTGAAGCTGGAGCTGCCCGACTGCCCGATCGACACGGCGCTCATCGAGCCGGCCATCACGCCGCGGACGAAGCTGCTCATCCTGAATTCGCCCCACAACCCGAGCGGCCGGGTCGTATCGCTAGACGAGCTCAACGCGCTTGCCGAGCTGCTCACCCGGAAGTCGAACGAGTACGGCCACCCGATCTACATCGTCAGCGACGAGCCATATCGGCGCATCGTGTTCGACGACCGGGCCTTCCACTCGCCGGCCGAGGTCTACCCGAACACGATCGTGACCTACTCGTACGGCAAGCAGCTGCTGGCGCCGGGCATGCGCATCGGCTACTTCACGTGGCCGCCCAACATGCCCAATCGCGAGAAGCTGCGTGACGACGCATTCGTGACCCAGTTCGCGGCCGGCTACTCGTTCCCCAACGCGGACCTGCAACATGCCCTGGCCGAGATCGAGCCGCAGTGCATCAGCATCGCCGCGCTGGAGGCGCGGCGGACGAAGCTGATCGGCGCGATGCGCGAGATGGGCTTCGAGACGACCTGGCCACAGGGCACGTTTTACGTCATGGCCAGATCGCCGCTCGCTGACGATGAAGCATTTGCGGCGATCCTGGCCAGGCACAAAGTGCTCGTCCTGCCGGGCACAGTCGTCGAGGTCCCGGGCTGGTTCCGGATCAGCCTGACTGCTTCGGACAAGATGGTCGACGATGGCATCGAGGGGTTCCGCGCGGCGTTCAACGAAGCCAGGGCCGGCGCGTGAAGGTCTCGTTCGTCGCAGGCTTCGGGCCGATCGTTCGCGATACAGCGGAAAGTCGGAGCTGGTGGTCTGCGTTGGGACTCGAGCTGCACGAGATCGCGCCCGACTACTGGGGCCTCGACGAGCTCGGGGGCGTCAACGCATTCGCGCTCTGGCCGCTCGCCCAGGCCGCCCAGAACACGTTTGGCACGCCCGACTGGCCGGCCGACCTGCCGACGCCACAGGCATGGATTGAGTTCGACGTAGGCAGCGCGGAGGAGGTCGCCGACGCAGCGCGCGAGCTCGAAGGCAAGGGCCACCGACTGCTGCGCGCGACTACGACCGAGGAGTGGGGCCAGACGACGGCGCGCCTGATGAGCCCGGAAGGCCTGCTCGTGGGCGTCACGTACACGCCCTGGATGCACGACCAGGCGAAGTCGGGCTGATGGAATTCGGCTTCACACTCAAGCCCGACCACGGCTTCGAGCGCACCGTCGCGCTGACAAAGCGAGCGGAGGCCTGTGGCTTCGGTTACGGCTGGATGTTCGACTCGCACGTGCTGTGGCGCGACCCTTATCCGCTGCTGACGCTGATGGCGCTCAACACGACGCGCATGCGCCTGGGCACGTGCGTGACCAATCCGGCGACGCGCGACCCGAGCGTCACGGCCAGCGCCCTGGCAACGCTCGACGAGATCAGTGGCGGCCGCATGGACCTGGGCATCGGCCGTGGCGATTCCGCGCGTCGAGTGATGGGCAAGCCGCCCACGACCCTTATCCGCCTCGAAGAGGCGGCGAACCTGATCCGTGACCTGGTCGAAGGGCGCACGGCGCAGGAAGACGGCACGGACCTCCACTTCAGCTGGACGCGGCGCGACCGGCTGCCGGTCTGGATCGCCGGCTACGGCCCGAAGGCACTGGAGCTGATTGCGCGCATCGCGGACGGCGTGATCCTGCAGCTGGCCGATCCCGATCTCATCCGCTGGTTCGTCGGCCAGCTGCGTGGCTACGCGGCCGCCGCCGGTCGTGACCCGAAACAGATCAAGGTCATGGCCGCCGCGCCGGCGCACGTCGGCGACGTCGCGGCGTGCCGCGAGCGGGTGCGCTGGTTCCCGGCGCTCGTCGCGAACCACGTCGTCGATCTCGTCAATCGCTACGACGCGGCCGAGCTGCCGCCGGCGCTGACCGGCTACGTCCGCGACAGGCAGGGCTACGACTACCAGCACCACGCCGAGGTCGGTTCGTCGAACGCGGCGTTCGTCGGTGACGAGGTCGTCGACCGCTTCAGCGTCATCGGGCCGGTCGACGCCCATGTGGCCAAGCTGCGTGCACTGGCCGAGGCGGGCGTCGACCAGTTCAACATCTACCTGATGAACGGCGACGAGGAAGAGACGCTCGACGTCTACGGCCGCGAGATCATCCCCCATCTCGCGGGTGTCGGCGCAGCCTGACTGAATTCGTCGACCGGCGCGCGGCTGCGGCCTAGAATGAAGCTGTAACGCCGCCTGCTGTGTCGCTGTGCCCAACAGCGGGGTGGTTGCGAGACATTCGCACCGGTTCACCGACCGGATCTGCGCGCCATCTGAGCGCGCGAGGAGGAACGATGGTCAAACGTCCGTTCGTGCTGCTCAGCTCCGCAGCACTTCTAGTGCTCGTCGCCTGCGGCGGCGGCGGCGCCAGCCCTGCCCCAACGATTGGGCCGGGAGCGTCGACAGCCACGACACCCCACGCCTCAACCGCCGCGACGCAAGCAGCGAGCCCCAAGGCGAGCACGGCCGCCAGCCCCGTGGAGAGCGCCGGAACGAGCCCGGCGGAGAGCGCGGGCGCGTCGGCCAGCCCGGCCGCCGCCGTCTGCAACGCTACGGCCGGCACGCCAAGCGCCGGGGCGTCTTTCGACCCGTCGAGCATCAGTGGCAGCGCCGAGCTGGGCCACTGGGATTCGTCCCCAGCAGAGAACGATGCACTCAATTGCGCCCTGAAGGGCTTCGCGCTGACCTACCCGAACGTCACGGTTACCAACACGGACGTTGCGGGCGTATACAACGATCAGATGGTGACGCGGTTCGGCGCCCACACACCGCCCGACGTCTTCTACGTCAACGGCGACACGGCGCTCGACTGGGAAACCCAGACCTTCCTGCTTCCGCTCGACGACTACATCGCCAAGAGCGGCTTCGATATGAGCACGTTCTTCCCCGGCTACCAGGACACCTTCAAGGGCACGGATGGGAAGACGTACGGCATCGCCAAGGACGGCAATACCATCGCGATGGCCTACAACAAGGATCTCGTGCAGACGCCGCCGACGACCCTCGATGAGCTCGTGGCGACGGCAACTGCCCTCAAGGGAACCGGCCACCTGGTCGCGCCGATGTGCCTCAATCCGGGACTTGATCGCGGTCTGGCCTTCCTGTATGCCCAGGGCGGTTCGCTCCTGAGCGCCGACAACAAGACCGAGCAGATCGACACCGCCGCCTCAAAGGCAGCTGTGCAGTGGTACATGGATCTCTTCAAGAACGGCCTCGGCGTCGTAGCACCAACGGGTAGCTGGTGCGGCGAGCAGCTCGGTAAGGGCAATGTCGCCATCGTCTTCGAGGGCGGCTGGCTCAAGGGCTTCATGGACAGTACGTACCCGGCCGTCAATTGGTCTTTCGCCGAGATGCCGCAGGGCAGCATCGGCAAACCGATGACGATCTCGTACACCGCCGCCTATGGCATCGGTGCTGACAGTCCCAACCCGGACCAGGGCTGGACCGTGCTGCAGTACCTGACCGGCGTCGACGGCATGAAGCTGTGGACAGAAGGCGGCATCGCCGTCCCGTCCCGCAGTGACGTTCCAGCTCCGCAAGGGTTCGACGTGATCACCAAGGGAGCCCAGTACGCTCGGCCGGGCTCAGGCTTCATGCCGGGCTACAACGACGTCCAGAAGGCGTTCAGTGACGCCTTCACCGCGGAGGTGACTAATGGCACCTTCTCGGCGGATCCAGTTGTGACCGCAACAGCGGCCGCGATCACGGCCGCCCTGAGCAAATAGATCTCGAGGCGTCTGCCTCTGATCAAGGTCAGTCAAGAACGGCGGCCGGGGGAACCCGGCCGCCGTTCGCCTTCTAGGCGAGGGACAGATGGAGCCGACCACGCAGGCCACGACGCCGGCGGCGTCAGGTCCGCCGAGTGTCGAGAGCAAACCTGCCGGACGGATAGGCGCCCGTCAGGAAGCGGTCGCGGGCTACAGCTTCATCGCGGTGCCCATGATCATGTTCTTCGTCCTGAGCATTGCGACGCTGATCTACGCCCTGTACATCAGCGTGTGGAACTGGAACATCCGCACTGGCCCACTCAACGTCGTTGGCTTCGACAACTACGCCAAGATTCTCAACAACGCACTTTTCCAGACCGCCGTCAAGAACACCGTCTATTACGCGGCAATCTGGGTGCCGCTGACGATGGCAGTGGGCCTCTTCCTTGCCATGATCGTCAACCAGAAGATCCGCGGCCGATCGTTCTTTCGCGCCGCGTTCTATTTCCCGGCCATCGCAAGCTCGGCGGCCATCACAACGCTGTGGATCTTCATCGTTGCGCCTGATGGCCTCTTCAACGAGGTCCGCGGCGCGCTCGGACTCAACGGGATCTTCAGCCTGTTCGGGTTCGCGGCCAACCAAGACTGGATGGGCAACCTCCACACGTCGATGAACTCGATCATCATCCTCAACACCTGGACGACGTCTGGAACGTTCATGCTCTTCTATCTGGCGTCGCTTCAGGCGATCTCAACGGACGTCTATGAGGCCGCCGCTATCGACGGGGCAGGCGCATGGCAGACGTTCCGGTACATCACCTTCCCGCTGCTGAAGCCAGGCCACTTTTTTGTCGCAACCGTCGGCGTGATTGGCGCACTCCAGCTCTTCGACCAGGTGTACATCGCCGGCGGGCCGGCCGGAGCGCCGGTGAACTCGCTGATGACCGTTGTGCTGTACCTGTACCACTCGCTGTTCAGTGACCTGAATCCCGGCTATGCAGCAGCTGTGGGCATTGTCCTGTTCGTGATCATCTTCAGCGCGACCTTGATCCAGAGACGCTTGTTCGGAGGTGAGCCGGCATGGTGATGGATCCGACCACCGGCACGCCGAGCGCCACCCCGGCAGCCATCTTCGCCGGGCCGATCGCCGATAACCGACCCGATCGAGGCGGAAAGTGGCGGCGGCGGGTCGCGTATGTGCTACTTATCAGCTATGCCCTGCTGATGTTCATTCCGTTCGCATGGACGATCATTACGTCGCTCAAGACCTTGCCGGATTCGGTCAGCCTGTCGTTCATCCCGAACCCGTTGACGTTCGATGCCTATAACTACGTCGCGGAACACCTGACGCCATCGATCGTCGTGCTTTTCTGGAACAGCATGTTGATCGCGGGAGTCGTCACCCTGTCGAACGTCGTTCTGGGCAGCCTGGCCGGCTACGCATTCGCGCGGCTCCGGTTCCGTGGACGCGAGATCCTATTTCTCATTGTCTTGGGAACGCTCATGATTCCCGACACGCTGCGCCTCGTTCCGATGTACACCGCCTTCAGCACGATTGGGCTGACCAGCGGAATTGGGCAGTACATCGCGGTAATCCTCGTCCTGGCCATCTCGGCCAGCAGCATCTTCCTGATGCGCCAGTATTTCCTTACGATCCCGCGCGATCTCGAGGAGGCTGCGCGGATCGACGGGGCGGGCTTCTTCACAACGTTCTGGCGCGTCATCTTGCCACTCGCCTCGCCCGCCCTCGCGGCGGTCGCGGTTCTGTCGTTTCAGGGATCGTGGAATGGTTTCTTCTGGCCGGTGGTATTTCTGACCGACAAGGCCCACTACACACTTCCCATCGGCCTGACGTTCTTCCGTTTGGCAGGCGGGTTCGCCACCAACTGGCCGCCGCTCATGGCCGTGGTCGCGGTTGCTACGATTCCGGTCGTGATCCTGTACGTGTTCTTCCAGCGCTACTTCGTCGAGGGCATCGCTGCATCAGGCGTCAAGGGCTGAGCGCATAGCAGCGATCCCGACTCCAACCCAGGAACGGCTCGAGGTTCCGCACGCACCGACGATCCGCTCGACCCTGCACGCAGCAGCTGAGGACTTCTTCTACAACTCGTGGCGTGTCGTTCCGGCCAACATGATCTGGGGCGCCGTCGTGTTGCTGACAGCTGGCGCCGCGTTCATCTCGCCGCTCCTGGCCGCGCTCCTCTTCCTTTGCGTCCTGCCCTTCCCTACCGCGGGCCTGTTTCGGCTCGCCGCGCTCATAACGCGCGGCGAG
>Ga0209638_1000705_pt1 | contig 22007 bp, 20 predicted proteins | sample BarGraNGADG00211_FD_184490 | JGI IMG/M metagenome (GOLD analysis project Ga0209638, IMG submission 184490) | Arctic peat soil microbial communities from Barrow, Alaska - Barrow Graham LP Ref core NGADG0002-211 (SPAdes) (version 2) | ecosystem: Environmental > Terrestrial > Soil > Wetlands > Peat...
TCCTGCCGCCGCCGAGGCGGTGCATCCGAACGACCGGCGCCGGGTCGTGCGCGCGCTCGAGCTCGCAGAAGCAGGCGAGTCGCTCGCCCCGCTGCGCGACCGGCTCTGGACCGGCGAGACAAGGCATCCGACGGTCGTGATCGGGCTCGACGTTCCCAAGGCCATGCTCGACGAACGTATTGCCGAGCGGACGCGCGCGATGTTCGCGGCCGGCGTACAGGACGAGGTTCAGCGCGCTCTTGCCCGGCCGATCTCGATCACGGCCAGGAAGGCGATGGGCATCGACGAGATCGCGTCGCTCCCGGAGGACGAGGCGCTCGTCGCTCTCGTCCGGCGAACACGGCGGTATGCGGCCTACCAGCGCAAGTGGATGCGGCGGGTCCCGGGCATCGCTATCGTCGACGGCGACCGCCCGGTGGGCGAGATCGCCGATGACATCGTCTCGCTGGCACGCACACGGGAACGTCTACCTCGTCTCTGAGGACGATGCGTTGACGCCGGATGCCGTGCGTGAGCAGGCGCAGGGCACGGACGGCATCGTGCAGATCGTCGGCGCCGCCGACGAGGTCGTCGAGATCGTGATCTGGAACACGGACGGCTCGACCGCCGAGATGTCCGGGAACGGCACACGCATCGCAGGCGCGTGGCTCATGGCCCGGTCGGGAGCGACTGACGTGCGCGTCGTCGTCGGACCGCGCATGGTGACCGTGCGAACCGTCGGCAAAGGACTGTACGAGTCGGAGCTGGGCGAGGTGAAGGTCGGAGCGCGTGAGCGGGTGGACGGTATCGAGTTGACAACGGTGGACGTCGGGAATCCGCATGCCGTGGTCGTGGGCGATCCGGACGACGTAACGCGACTCGGGCCTCTGCTCGAGACCCATCCGCGTTTTCCCAACCGAACGAACGTGCAGGTCGCGCGCATCGACGGTCCCGGCGAGGTGACCGCGCGGGTGTGGGAGCGCGGCGTGGGGGAGACGACCGCATCTGGCTCGAGCGCGGTCGCCGTCGCCGCGGCGACACACGCCGAGGGCGGCGACGTGCTCGTGCATTTCCCCGGCGGCGATCTCCGCGTTCGCTTGCGCGACGGCTGCGCGTGGCTCACCGGACCGGCCGAGCCCGTCGTCTAGGGGTTACGCCCCGATCTCGTACTCGCGCAGTACGTCGTTGAGCGACGTCTTCAGATCCGTTTGCTCGCTGCGGCGGCCGATGATCAGTGCGCAACCGAGCTGGAAGGTTCCGGCGGGAAACGCCTTGGGGCGCGTGCCGGGAACGACTACCGAGTACGGCGGCACGTAGCCGCGATACTCGATCGGCTCGGGCCCCGTGACGTCGATCACCGGCACGGAACCGGTGAGCGAGACGTTCGGCGCGAGCACCGCCCGTTCGCCGATGCGAACGCCCTCGGTAAGGATGCAGCGTGAGCCGATGAAGGCGCCGTCCTCGACGATCACCGGGCTCGCCTGCACGGGCTCGAGGACACCGCCGATGCCGACCCCGCCGGCCAGGTGCACGTCGGCGCCGATCTGCGCACACGAGCCGACGGTCGCCCAGGTGTCGACCATCGTGTTCGGCCCGACCCACGCGCCGATGTTCACGTAGCTCGGCATCATCACGACGCCGCGCGAGAGGAACGACCCATAGCGCGCCGTCGCAGGCGGCACGACGCGCACGCCGAGCTCCTCGAAGTTGTGCTTCAGCGGAATCTTGTCGCGGTACTCGTACGGTCCGAGCTCGATCGTCTCGATCTCGCGGATGCGGAAGTAGTCGAGAATCGCCATCTTCGCGTTCTCGTTGACGCGCCACTCGCCGTCGACCTGCTCGGCGACGCGGATCTCGCCGCGGTCGAGCGCCTCGATCGTCTCTTCCGTCGTCACAGCGCCTCCTCGATGATCATTGCCGCACGTCCGCACTCCTCGAGCGTCGGGACGAGCGCGAAGCGAATGTAGCCCTCGCCGCTCGGGCCGAAGAACGTACCCGGCGAGACGAGCAGTCCGCGTTGCAACAGCCGTTCCGCCACCGCCTCGGCGGTCTCGCCGGTCGGGATCGCAACCCAGAGGTACATCGTCGCATCGCTTGCGACGACCTCCCAGCCCTTCGCAACGAGCACGGGGAGCAGCACGTCGCGCTTCGCCGCATAGCGTGCCCGCGTTTCCTCGACGTGCCGCTCGTCGCTCCAGGCAACGACGGATGCACGCTGCACGAACTCCTGCGGTGCGGTCCCGACGCTCGGCCGGTACGACTTCAGCGCTGCGATCACTTCGGGCGGTGCGGCGACGAAGCCTGACCGGTAGCCCGTCATCGACGAGCGCTTGCTGAGCGTCTGGAACACGATGACGCGCGAACGATCGGCGATCTGTAGGGCCGACGCCGGGGGCTCGTCGAACCACAGCTCGCTGTAGGCCTCGTCGGAGGCGATCGCGAAGTCGAAGCGCTCTGCGAGGTCGGCTAGCCGCTCGTAGAAGGAGAGCGGTGCGAGCGCGCCGGTCGGGTTGTTCGGGTAGTTGACCCAGACGATCGCGGTTCGTCGCCACGTCTCATCGTCGACGGCGTCGAGATCGGGGAGGAAGTCGTGATCGCGCAGGAGCGGCAATGTGTGCACCTCGGCGCCGGCAAAGAGCGCGCCACGCTCGTACACCGGATACGCGGGCTCGCAGTAGACGACACAGCGTTTCTGGGAATGGGGGTCGACGAGGACCTGCGCGAGGGAGAAGATCGCTTCCTTCGAGCCATAGGTTGGGACAATCTCCGTGTCGGGGTCGAGCACGACTCCGAAGCGCCGCTCGCACCATTGGGCAACCGCGGTGCGAAGCTCCGGCAAGCCCTGTGCAAGCGGGTACGGGGAGCGCTCCGGCAGTGCGTCGACGAGCGCCTGGCGGATCATCGGATCGGTCGGCTCGTTCGGATCGCCCTTGCCGAAGTCGATCACGTCGATGCCCTGCGCAACCAGGCGCCGCCTCGCCTCCTCGAGGCGGACGAACGGGTAGGACGCCATTCCCGCGAGCGTTGGCGCGATCGTGATCATCAACTAACGCTATCGAGGAACGAGCGGAGCGTCTTGAAGCACTGCTCGAGGCTCGCGATCGGGATCTGCTCGTCGACCTTGTGCGCATACGTCGTGGCGCCCGGCCCGTAGTTGATCGCGTCGATCCCCTGCTCGGCGAACTGGGCGACGGGTGTCCACGCCTGCTTCGGCGCGACGTCGGGCACGAGCTCGCGCAGCTTCAGGGCGAGCAGGTTGCCGAGTGCGGGCTGCGCGGACGGCGAGTTGCTGAGGATCTCGATCTCGCCGTGCGGCACGAGCTCGCGCAGTCGCGCCTCGGCTTCCGCGCGCGAACGGCCGGGCGCGTAGCGGAAGTTGAGCTCGACGCTCGCGGCCGCCGGGATGACGTTCGAGGCGATCCCTCCCTCGACGCGCACCGCGCTCACGACCTCCCGGTAGACGAGGCCGTCGAGCTCGACGTCGAGCGGCTCGAGGCGAACGAGCTCCTCGAGACCCTGCACGAGCTCGTGGATCGCGTTCACCCCGGTCCAGGGCCGCGCGGAGTGTGCGCTCTCGCCGCGAAAGTGCACGCGCGCCTGGATGTTCCCGAGGCAGCCGGCATGGAGGATCACGTCGGTGGGCTCGAGCACGACGGCGAGGTGCGTTCCGTCGAGGAGCGGCGTTGCGAAGAGCGCAGGCAACGGGCTCTCCGACACCGGCAGCTCCTCGCGATTGAAGAAGAGGTAGCGGCCGGGAGCGCCCGCGCGCGCGAGCTCGATCATCACGGCGAGCCCGCCCTTCATGTCGCTCGCGCCGACCCCGTGGACTGCGCCGCCCGCGATGTGGCCGGGGATGTTGCCCTGAGCGGGGATCGTGTCGAGGTGTCCGGCGAGGACGACCGGGGCGCGCGCGTCGCCGTAGAGCAGGACCTCTCCGTCGTCGAACAAGGGCTCGAGCGGGACGAGCTCACGGACGAGCGCCACGAGGTCGGCCTCCTGACGGCTCTCCGATGGGACGTCGACGAGCTGGAGGGTTCGGGCGGCGAGGTCTGGGAGTGACACGGCAGTCGTCATAATGACTGTCGATGGCGCCACGTCAGCCCGATCCCTCGCCGGGCCTCGAGCCCGAGCGCGGGTTCGTCCTGGCCGTGCTCGCGCAGGGTGTCGATCCCGACGACGAGCTCGCGGAGCTCGAAGAGCTTGCGCGCACCGCGGGTGTGGAGCCCGTCGCGCGCCTTGTCCAGCACCGGGCGGGCCCGGATCCGCGCACGTACGTCGGCAAGGGCAAGTTGGACGAGCTGAAGCAGGCCTACAACGACGCGCGCGCCGAGGTGCTCATCGTCGACGACGAGTTGTCGCCGTCGCAGCAGCGCCTGCTCGAGAACGAGCTCAAGGCGCGCGTCGTCGACAGGACCCTGCTTATCCTCGACATCTTCGCGCAGCACGCGATCAGTGCGGAGGGAAAGCTCCAGGTCGAGCTCGCGCAGCTCGAGTACATCCTGCCGCGCATGCGCGGCATGTGGCAGCACCTCGAGCGCCTGGGCGGCGGTGTCGGTACGAGGGGCCCGGGCGAGTCGCAGCTCGAGACCGACCGCCGGATCGCGCGCCGGCGAGTCTCGCTGCTGCGCAATCGCCTGAAGGTGCTGTCGAAGCAGCGCGATGTGCGTCGCAAGGAGCGCACGCGCACGGAGACGCCGACGGTCGCCCTCGCCGGGTACACGAACGTCGGCAAGTCGACGCTGCTCAACGCACTCACCGACTCCGCCGTCTCGGTGCGCAACCGCCTCTTCGAGACGCTCGACCCGACGACGCGCGGCTTCGAGCACGACGGCCGCCGCTATCTCGTCACCGACACGGTCGGCTTCGTCCGCCGCCTGCCCCATCAACTCGTCGAAGGCTTCGCGGCAACGCTCGAGGAGACACTCGTCGCGGATCTGATCCTCCACGTCGTCGACGGCTCGGCGCCTGAGGAGCGTTTGATCGAGCAGATCGAGGCGGTCAACTCCGTCCTGCACGAGATCGGAGCCGACGACCTCCCCATGGAGCTCGTCGTGAACAAGATCGACGAGGTCGACCCGATGCACCGCCGGCGGCTTGCGAACCGACACCCGGAGGCGCTGCAGGTCTCGGCGGTCACGGGGGAGGGGATGGACGCGCTGCGGGCACGCATCGCGGACCGGTTTGCCGAGCGTTTCCAGGCCGTGCGGCTGCTGATTCCGTACGGCGAGGGAGCGAAGCTCAACGAGCTGTATGCGCTCGGCACGCCGATCGAGCAGCGCGAGGACACGGACGAGGGCGTCTTCGTCGTCGCACGGCTGCCGCGCCGCGAGATTCGCCGCTTCGCGCCGTATCTCGTCGCCGAAGCCAGTACCACCCAGCACACGTCGACCGCGTGATCGACCTGCCGATCCACCGCCTGCGTGAGGACGCTGTGGTCCCCGGCCGCGCCTACGCCGGAGATGCGGGCCTCGACCTCGCGGCGTGCGAGCGCGTGGAGCTCGCCGCGGGCGAACGCGCGACGGTCGGAACCGGGCTCGCGGTCGCGATTCCCGAGGGGTATGCCGGCTTCGTCCAGCCGCGATCGGGTCTCGCGGCGAAGCACGGCATCACGATCGTGAACGCGCCCGGGCTCATCGACTCCGGCTATCGCGGCGAGCTGAAGGTCACGTTGCTCAACACGGACACGCACGAGCCCTTCGTCGTCGAGGTGGGCATGCGGATCGCGCAACTCGTCGTACTCGAAGTTCCCGGGGTCGAGCCGATCGAGGTCGACGAGCTCCCCGACAGCGAGCGGGGCGTGCGCGGCTTCGGGAGCTCGGCCCTCTGATGGAGGCCGCGTGATGGGAGCGGAGCCGCGTGTCCGGGTCTCGGCGCTGCTGCGCTGGGAGGACCGGATCCTGCTCTGCCGGCACGAGAAACCCGGGCGCGGCGAGTACTGGCTGCTGCCGGGGGGCGGCGTCAACTCCGGTGAGAGCCTCACCGACGCTCTGCACCGCGAGCTGTCGGAGGAGGTCGGCATCGACGACGAGCTGCCGGTCGAGGGGCCGGTCGCGATCGTCGACTCGATCTCGCCTCAGCCGCAGTTCGCGGCGAAGCACGTCGTGCACATCATCTTTGCGGCCGATCTCTCGGGACGGTCGCTCGAAGCGGTGACGTCGCACGATGCGGCCGTGCGAGGCCACAGGCTCTTCGACTCGCTCGAGCTCGACGGTGTGATTGTGCATCCGCCGATCCAGCGATTCCTGCGGCGCTGGCAGCCCGGCGACCCGGCGGTGTACCTGGGCGCGCTCTGGGCGCCTTGATCTAACAGCATGCACTCGCCGCCCCTGAAGTGGATCTCCATCCAGGGCTATCGCGCCGCCCGCGAGCTCGAGTTCGAGCCGGGCTTCCTGATGGCCCTTGTCGGAGAGGCTTCGAGCGGCAAGTCGACCGTCCTCACGGCCATCTGGACGCTGCTCGAGGCGGCGGCGCCCCCGCCGACGATCGAGGACATCTCACGGGGCGCGGCGGGGCGCATCCACCTCGAAGCCGAGCTCGAACGGGGCTCGATCTTCCTCGATGCGACGCCGCCCGACACGCTCAATCTCAACCGTGCAGGGGCGCCGCCGGTGCTCTTCCTGCCGGCCAACCTCCGGTCGCGCACGATGGTCGCGCCTGCGACAGGATCGGGAGCCGCCGACGTCGCCGAGCTGCTCCGGCCGCCGCTCGCCGATCATCACTGGGCGGCGGCCGACGGCGGACTCGCCCTCGTGCTCGGCATGGAGCGCCTGCTCGCGTCGAACCTGCGCAAGTTCGTCCTGCTGATCGAGGAGCCTGAGCTCTATCTCAGCCCGCACGCGCAACGGCATCTCCACCGCGTCTTGCGGGGGCTCGCGGAGCACGGCAATCAGATCCTCTACTCGACCCACGCACCTGTCTTCCTGAGCGTCGACCGGATGGAGGAGCTCGCGCTCGTGCGCCACACCCCCGACGGCGGCACGTCGCTCTTCCAGCCGGAGGCGCTCGCCGAGGCCGAGAGCTTCCGGGCGCTCTCGGAGTTCGACAGCGACCGTGCGGAGCTCTTTCTCGCGCGCGCCGCGCTCCTCGTCGAGGGACGGACCGAGAAGCTGATCTTCCCGCTCGTCTTCGACGCGCTCGGCGTCGAGGCCGACAAGGAGGGCGTGCTCGTGCTCGAGTGCGGTGGCAAGGGCAACATTCCGCTTTTCGCGCGCGTCTGCAATCACTGTGGCATCCCGTACGTCGTCGTTCACGATCGCGACGCGCCGGAGGGCAGCCGGCCCATCGAGTCGGAGCGCGTGATCAACCGCCAGATTCAGAAGGTTGCCGGCCGGAGGCGCACGGTCGTCCTGGCCCCGGACTTCGAGGTCGTGTCCGGTGTGAATGCGGGCCGCAGCCGCAAGCCGCGCAATGCGTATCGCCGCTATTTCGCCAACGGCGACGTGCCCGTGCCGCTCAAGGTGGCGGTCGAGAAGGTGCTGCGGGCGGCACGGACCTAAAGGAAGGCCGTGACCGTGGGCAGGTCAGAAACGGCCGCCGCGCGAGCGGGCGCGGGCCGCAGAGACGGCATGCGCGCGTGCCTCGAGCTCGTCGGCGAGCGGCTCGAGCTGCGGCGGCTCTCCGCCGCTCCGGTGCGCCAGCGCCTGCGCGAGGAGCCAGTCGGTGAGCCAGGGATTGCGTGGGAGCAGTGGCCCGTGGAGGTACGTGCCGATCGCGCGGCCGACGCGGGCGCCCTCGAAACCGCTCTCGCCGTCGTTGCCAAAGCCGGCGACGACACGGCCGAGCGGCTCGGCGCCGGGGTCGAGCGTCGTGCGACCGGCGTGATTCTCGAAGCCCGCAAGCGTCTGGCGCACACCGGTCTCGAGCTCGCACTCGAGCAGGACGTCGCCGATCATCCGTCGCTCACCGGCCACGGTCTCGAGCGGCAGCAGGCCGACCCCCGGCATCTCCTCGCCGTGGAAGCCCCGGTAGCCGCGTCCCAGCAGCTGGTAGCCGCCGCAGACCGCGAGCAGCGCCGCGCCGCCCTCCAGCACGGCCTCCTTCAACGGCCCTGCCTTCCCGGCGAGATTCGCCGCGACGAGCAGCTGCTCCCGGTCCTGGCCGCCACCGACGTAATACAGGTCGTGCTCGCCGGGGACGATCGGGTCGTCCATGCCGAGCGCCGTCACGCTGAGCTGATGCCCGCGAAGGTCCGCCCGGCGCGAGAGGACGGCGATGTTCCCGCGATCCGCGTAGATGTTCAGGTAGTCGGGGTAGAGATGGCCGAGCCGGATCGTCGTCATCGCGTCTGCTCCCAGTAGGGCTTGGTGAGGCCGCGCCCGGACACGATCCGCTGCAGGCCGAGCATCGCGGTGTAGGTGGGGAGGACGACGAGCTCACCGCCGGCCGGTGTGAGCTCGAGCCCGCGGTCGAGTGCGCGTTCGAGATTCGGCTCGACCTCGATCGCGGCTTCGGCGAGGCCGCCGTACGCGAAGCGCAGCGCAAGCTCTGCGGCCCGGTCGCCGGTCGCGACGACGCGCTCGAGGCCGTCGAGCAGCGGCTCGAAGTCGACGTCCCAGATCCACGACACGTCGCGACCGTCCGCAATCCCGTCGTTCAGCGCGACGACGGCGAGCTTCGGCGGGCCGCCGTCGACGAGGGTGCGCACCGCCTCGTTGGCGCCCGCAGGGTTCTTGATCAGCAGCAAAAGGACGCGCTTGTCGCCGACCGCGATCCGCTCGAACCGTCCGAACGCCGCGCTGAAGCGGCCGAGCCCGGTCGCGATCTCGTCGAGCGAGGCACCGAGCGCCCGCGCGAGTGTCGCAGCAGCCACTGCGTTGTAGACGTTGTAGAGGCCCGGAAGTGCGAGCTCGATCCTGTGCACGCCCTCCGGCACGACCAGGTCGAAGGACGCCCGATCGAGCCCTGCGAGCTTGATCGAGCGCGCGGCCACCTGGAGCGGTGGCCGTGCATGGCCGCAGTTCGGGCAGCGGTAGTCGCCCAGGTGCCCGACGTAGGCGGCTGCATAGTCGTACGGCGTTCCACAACGGATGCAGTACTTCGAGTCGGCGGCGTGTTGGAGGGCCGGCCGCGCAACTCGCGGGTCGTCGAGACCGTACACCGTGGTCAGGCGGTGCTCGGTCGCGAGCGCTCCCAGCTGCGGGTCGTCGCCGTTCACGACGAGGGTGGAGGCGTCGTCGAGCGACGCGACGGCGTCGCGCCACCGCTCGGCCACGAGCTCGAGCTCGCCGTAGCGGTCGAGCTGATCGCGGAAGAGGTTGCCGAGGCAGACGGTGCGGGGGTGGACGCGCCGGATCACCTCCGGGAGGGCCGCCTCGTCGACCTCGAGGAGCGCGAGCTCGGCTCCGCCGGAGGCAAGGAGGGTCGAGGCGACTCCCGAGACGAGGTTGGCCCCGGAGCGATTGTGCGCCAGCCGGAAGCGCGGTTCGAGGATCTCGGCCGCCATCGCCGTGGTGGTGGTCTTGCCGTTCGTCGCCGAGACGACGGCGGCGCCGGCCGGCAGCCGAGCCGCAAGCCGGTCGATCGCGCCTGGATCGAGCTTCGAGAGGAGCTTGCCCGGCACTGTCGTGCCGCCGCCCGTTCCGGCGAGGCGGGAAAGGGCGGCTACCCCACGCGCCGCGGCGATCTCAGCGGCGAGCGGGACGCGAAGCTGCACGGCCGGAGGGTATGCGACCGCGGGCGTCCCTCGATGGAGTGAACTTGCCTCGTTTGCGGCGGGTCCTGACCCTTCCGGGGGAGGGCGCGTCCCCCCTTCCAACCTAGGGTCAGCGAGCTTCACCTGTTCTGCGGCCCGCATGCAACAGCGTGTGGACATGAGAGGAAGGCAAGATGCGGCTTAATCGAGCGACTAGTTGCGGCGATCGCTCAAATGCGCTTTGGGGACGTGGCTCGCGTGGCGAGTCTCGTTCGAACGCTCTCTGGGGTCGTGGCGGCCGTCGTGCCGGCTCGGCTGTTGCCTCGCTTGCTGTCGTCTGCGTCCTCGCGGCGTCGGCTACTGCGGCAGGCGTCGGGGGCGGAAACGGCCGGGGAATGGGCTTCAGCAATCTGAAGTCGTTCGTCGCGCCCGAGCTGCTGAGCTCGATTCAGCAGAACCCAAAGCAGTCATTCGACGTGATCCTCCAAGGTAACCCGAAGACGAAGTCTCACGGGTTCATTCAGAGTGTTGTGCAGGACAAGTCCGGTGCGAGCGACGAAAACGTGGGAGCAGGTGCGGTCAAGAAGGAGTTCCTGTCCCTCGACGGTGCGCGGCTTACGCTCACCGGACGCCAGATCCTGCGGATCGCAAGGATCGGCCTCGCAGAGGCGATCGTGCCGAACGAGACGGTCAAGATGTCGAGCATTCAGATGCCGACCTACAACACACAGCTCTGGCCGTGGGCGACTGGTGCCCCGGTCGACTGGGTGACCGGCACTCCGAAGTCCCCGACGATCGCGATCGTCGACTCGGGCATCGATGCCACGCGCAGCGATGTCGCCGGTCGTGTTCTCGGTCAGGTCAACCTCGCGAGTCTCCCGGGCAACAAGCCGACGGGTGACGGCTACGGTCACGGCACGTTCGTGGCGGGCATCGCGGCCGGTTCGGCTCCCGGCTATGCCGGCGTCGCTCCGAAGGCGAACCTGATGTCGGTCGACATCATGAACGACCAGGGTGAGGCCACCGTTGCGGATGTCGTCGCAGCGGCCGACTGGATCCTCCAGAACAAGACCACCTACAACATCAAGGTTGCGAACTTCTCTCTGCACGCGGTCAGCCGGGCGAGCGTCCAGTTCGACCCGATCGACCAGGCAGTCGAGAAGCTGTGGCTGAACGGCGTCACCGTCGTTGCGGCCTCGGGTAACTATGCGGTGGACGGTGCAGCGAGCGGCGTGCAGTTTGCGCCGGGCAACGATCCGTTCGTCATCACGGTCGGGGCAGCCGACATCGGCACCCAGGTTAGTGGCCGTGACGACACTGCCGCTCCGTGGTCGGCCTGGGGTTATACGCCGGACGGCTTCATGAAGCCGGACATCGCTGCTCCTGGTCGCTACATGGTCGGCCCGGTGCCGACGAGCGGTGTGCTCTACAGCCAGCGCCCGGCGAGCGTGACGTCGCCCGGATACATGCAGCTGAGCGGTACGTCGTTCGCGGCCCCGGTGGTTGCGGGTGCGGCGGCGATGCTCCTTGGCCAGCACCCGACGTGGACGCCGGATCAGGTCAAGGGCGCACTCATGCTCACGGCCACTCCGGAGCCCAAGGTCAAGTTGGGTCAGCTCGGCGTCGGTGACGTCAACATCGCGTCGGCGCGTGCACTCCGCCTCAACCACATCCCGAACCCGAACGCGGCGCTGAACCAGTTCGTCGGCGCGGCGGCGGACGGCACTGCGGTCTTCAACGCAGCGGCGTGGGCCAGTGCTGCCAAGAACGATGCAGCCTGGAGCGATGCGGCCTGGAGTGACGCGGCGTGGTCAGACGCGGCATGGGCCTCGGCAGCATGGGCCAGCGCAGCATGGTCAGACGCAGCATGGGCCAGTGCGGCCTGGGCGAGCGCGGCCTGGAGCGACGCGGCCTGGAGCGATGCGGCATGGTCGGATGCAGCGTGGGCGGACAACGCCGACGCCGAGCCGGCCGTAGCGGTAGACCAGACGGCAATCGACCCGGCAACACAGGACGCGGCGCTCGCAGCCCTCGGGATCGTGGATCCCAACTGCGACCCGACCGTGGACACCTGTGTCCTTCCGGGCGGCCTGCTCGATCCTCCGGCGGATACGACACCGCCGCCGGTGGACACACCTCCGGCACTGCTCCCGTAACGAGCGGCGCCTCCACCCCTGAACAGCGAACGGGCCCCGGAAACGGGGCCCGTTTCGTCGTTCTCCGCTGCGGTCACGCCCGCGCCTGGAATGGTCCGAACGGGGGATGCCTACGACCCGAACCGGCCCTAGGCTCCGCGCATGGCTCTGCGGCCACGAATCCCTGCGGCGAAGGGGACACTCTGTGAGTACCTCGTCCTCCCGGAGAAACGGCAGTGAGCGCCGTTCCTGAGTCGCTCCCCACCGAGCTCGTCCTCGACCTTCCGGTGCACCACGACTCGGATGACGAGTCCGCCGGGCTGCCGCGCGCTGCGCGGCTCTACCTCGTTGCGCTCGGAATCGTGACGCTGGCCGCGGCCGGCAAGTTCTATCTCAACGCCCCGAGCATCAAGCACGACTGGGTGACGTTCATCGTTCTCGCAGCGGCGGCGACGGTGGCGCAGGTGTTCCCCGTGAAGTCGCCGAGGAACCTGATGTACCACACGTCGGTCGTGTTCCTCGTGGCCGCGGCGCTGCTCCTCCCGCCGGAGCTGATCGTCCTCATCCCGCTCGTGCAGACGATCCCGGAGTGGCTGAAGGAGCGCTACCCGTGGCCGATCCAGGTCTTCAACATCTCGAACTACACGCTCGACGGACTCGCGGCGTGGGGCATCTCCCACCTGATCCGCTTTCACGGGACCGGCCTGATTGCGAACGCGCACCTGCGCTTCGCGATCGCCGGGCTCGCCGCCTGCGTCTCCTTCGTGGCGATGAACCACATCCTCGTTGCCGTGATCCTGAGGCTCGGCCGCAACCACACGTTCCGTGAGACCGGGCTGTTCACGGCCGAGAGCATCTCGATCGACCTCGTGCTGACGATCCTCGGCGTCTCGCTCGCGGCGTTCTGGCACTGGAACCCGTGGCTCATCTTTGCGGCCCTCGCGCCGCTCGTCGTCGTCCACCGGTCGCTCAGCGTCCCGCAGCTCCAGGCCGAGGCGCGCGTCGACCCGAAGACCGGTCTCTACAACGCGCGCTATTTCGCCACGACGCTCGCCGCGGAGATCGCGCGCGCCAGCCGCTTCGAGCGGCCGATGTCGCTGATCATGGCCGACCTCGACCTCCTGCGCGATATCAACAACAGCTACGGCCACCTCGCCGGCGACGCGGTCCTCAAGGGAATCGCCGAGATCTTCCGTCAGCAGCTGCGCCACTACGACGTGCCGGCGCGGTTCGGAGGCGAGGAGTTCTCGATCCTCCTGCCGGAGACCCCGCCCGAGCAGGCAATGGAGATCGCGGAGCGCATCCGCCGCGCCGTCGCCGAGCGCGAGTTCGAGGTGGAAACCGCGACCGAGCCGATCCGCGCAACGGTGTCGCTCGGCGTCGCGGCGTTCCCGAAGGATGGCGTCGATGCGAACGAGCTGATCCATCAGGCGGACCTCGCGGTCTACCGCGCCAAGCTGCAGGGACGCAACCGCGTCCTCGGCGCCAGCACCGAGCCGCTGCTGCTCGCGGCCGAGCGCGGCGCGAAGCTGCGCGCCGTCCGTGAGGACGGGGAGCACATGACGCCGCTTCCCGCCGCCGAGCAGTTCGAGCCGTCGGAAGAGCGCCGCCATCCGCGGCCGCACGCGCTGAACGGACCGACCTTCTTCTCGCTCTCGCGGCGCCTCGGCGTCGTCGTCAGCGTCGTGAGCGTCGTCGGCTTCGCCGCGGGCATCGCTGGGCTCATCTTCGGGCACAGCACGGACATCTACGGCCTGATTGCGGTGATTGCGGTGGTCGGCGGCGGCCAGGCGCTGTCGTTCGAGCTCGCTGAGGTCGAAGGCACAATCTCGGTGAGCGCAGTCGGCTCGATCGCGGGTGCCGCGCTCTTCGACTACCGGGCCGCGTTGCCCCTTGCCGTGACGATCTGCATCGTCGAGTGGAGTGCGCGGCGCCAGTCGCTGCACCAGGTGATGTACAACGTCGCGACTCTGTCACTGTCCTCGCTGGCAGCTGCGGGAATCTTCTCGTTCGCGTTCGGCGGCGACGGCACCGTGAGGCAGCTCGTCACTGTTGCACTCGGCATCCTCGGCGGCACCGTCTATTTCCTCGTGAACATGGCTCTCTTGAGCCTGGCTTCCGGCGTCGAAGGACACGAGAGCCCGTGGTCGGTGTTCCACGAGCGCTTCGCATGGCTCCTGCCGCACTACCTCGTCTACGGGTTCATGGGAGCCGTCATGGGCCTCGCGTACCACTTCGTCGGAATGGTCGCGCTCGCGGTGTTCGCGGTACCGCTCCTCCTGATGCGGAAGACGCAGGAGGCGTATCTGAAGCACACGCAGAAATCGGCCACGAAGCTGCGCGAGGCCGCGGAGACGATTCAGTCCCAGAACGTCTCCCTCGAGCAGGCGAACCGGCTGCTTCGTGAGCGCTCGACCGCCGCGATGGAATCCCTCTCGGCCACCGTCGACGCACGCGACTCGTACACCGCCGGCCACTCGCGCCGCGTGCAGCAGCTCTCGCTCGCGATCGGCCGCGAGCTCGGGCTCTCGCAGGCCGAGCTCGACCTGCTCGGTCACGCGGCGCTCTTCCACGACATCGGCAAGCTCGCGATTCCGGATGCGATCCTCCTGAAGCCGGCGAGCCTGACCGCCGAGGAGTGGGCGCTCATGCAGCGCCACGCGGAGGAGGGCGCGCGCATCATCGACCGCCTCGGCTTCCTCCAGGACGCGGTGCCGGCGATTCGCCATCACCACGAGCGCTTCGACGGCACGGGCTATCCGGACCGGATCGTGGGCGAGGAGATCCCGCTCGGGGCCCGGATCATCCACGTCGCCGACGCGCTCGACTCGATGCTCACGACCCGGATCTACCGCGCGGCACGACCCGTCAACGAGGCGCTCGCCGAGGTCAAGAACAAGGCCGGCTCCCAGTTCTGCCCGCGCTGCGTCCAGGCGCTCGAGCGCATCCTGCCGCTCGAGTCGATCGTCGGCGACCTGCCCGCCGAGGCGCAGAAGCAGCGCCCCGAGCTCGTCATCGCCGCCGCGTCGTAGGCCCGCTGCTCGCCGGGTCCGCGCGGCCCGACTTGCGGATTGCTCAGCGTGATCTACCATTCTTGGCATGGCACAGAAGCCACGCTTCCGGGCCGTCGCGGCGATCGACCCGGGTGCTTTGGCGGATTTCCAGGCCGGAATCCGCAAGCGCTACTCGGACGAGCAGATCCTCGCCGAGCTTCGCGAGAGCGCTGAGCGGCTGGGCCGCTCGCCGACGATGCGCGAGTTCGCGGCCGACGAGCAGACGACTGTTCACCCACAGACGGTGATCGAGCATTTCGGCTCGTGGAACGCCGCCAAGCGCTCGGCCGGCCTCGTTCCGCGCCGCTTCGCGACCCGCGAGGAGCTGCTCGGCCTGCTGAAGGAGCTGGGGGAGGAGCTCGGGCGCACGCCCACTGCGCGCGACATCGACGAGCGCAAAGGCAAGCTGCCGTCCAAGTCGCTCTACTGGCACACGTTCGGCTCGCTTGCAAACGCGTTGCGGGAAGCCGGCTTCGACGTACCGGTGGGGGAGGAGCGGCTCGAGCGCGCCGTCGAGCAGGGGACGGAGCTCGCCCGCGCGATCGGCCGGCTCCCGAAGTTCGCCGACTGGGCCGAAGCCCGCAAGCAGAACGGCGGCCTGCTGACCGAGTGGCAGGTCTACCGGATGTTCGACGCGCGCCGCGGCGCCTGGTCGACGTTCCAGTTCCTCGTACGCGAGCGGCTCGACGAGCAGGGGACCCGAGTCGGATCCGACGGGCGGCTCCTGTAGGAGGGGCTGCGCCCCGCTGTCTGCTGAACGTCCGCAACCTGGTCTCGACCCAACGGCGGACAGCGGTCACACCGTTTCCGGCGTCACGGCGCGGTTGCGACCAGGTGGCTAGCGGAATGGGCGCTGCGCGCCCGCCTGCTTAAGCGACTGCCGCGAGCACCGCGAGGCGTTCGAGGCACGAGACGCGCTCGCCGGGCGCCCGGACGGCGGGGAGGGCGATCGGGTCGCGATAGCTCTTGTCCGGGCGGAACCGTTCCTCATGGGTGACGCGTCCGGAGGAGATCTCGAGGAAGGTGCCGTCGCCGATCTCCCGCTTGCGCAGCCGAACGCCGGCGTAGTGCTCGACGACCTCGAGGGCGGCGCGCGTCGACGCGAAGAACAGCTCGTGCTTGCCCTTGCCGGTCCAGAGTGGGCGGCCGACGCCACGGGCGGCGAAGATCGTGCCGGCGACACGCGCGTCGAGCCAGGCGGCGGCCATGGAGCCCGTGAGATCCTCCAGCGCCCGCGGGTCGTTGCCCGAATGAGCCGCGAGGGCGAAGATCGCCTCGGAGTCGACGGTCATCCGCGGCTCGCAGCGGGCGCAGCTGAGCGGCTCGAGCAGCTCGTCGTCGTTCAGGATGATCCCGTTGTGGATGCCGACCACGGGTCCGTGGCGGACGGGGTGGTTGTTGGCCGCGATCGAGGGGTGGCCCTTGGTGTAGTCCCGAACGTGGACGAGCAGCTCGGTGGCGCTCGGGGGCACCACAATCCGCTCCAGGAGCTTGCTCGCGGCGGAGCGTTGCTTCGTCACGACGGCGTACGCGTCGTCCGGGCCCCGGTACGCGTACCCGACGGCGTCGGCGCCGCGCTCGGCGATTCCGGTCAGCAGCGACTGCGCGGCGAGCGTCCGATCGACGTCGCTGCGGGTCGACAGGCTGTATCCGGCGATTCCGCACATGGGTGAATCCTGGTTGAGACCCCGGACGGCGATGCCGTCCCACTCTCTATATCGGACGAAAACCCCGCTTCTTAAGTTAGATACCGAATTCGCCACCCCGAGGGAGTGACCTCTTGCCTGGTTCTTACGCGGCCTCACCCGCTAGAGGGTTGACGCGGCGCTCAAGCCTCGGTCGAGGGACGCCGATACCGGGTGAGATGGAGCAACGGCCGCTCGTCACCGCGATCTTCCCGCCCCCTGAACTCGCCGAGCCCCGGCTCGAGCTACTCCCGGCCGTGGGGGATCCTGCCGCGCTCGACGACGTCGACGTCGAAGAGGTCGAGGAGCTCGAAGAGGTCGAGCTCGTCGAGGCCGAGGCCGACGCGGACCCCGACGAGGTGCACGCGTTGGCGCCCGCAGGAGCCGTCACGCAAGATCCGCTCAAGCTCTATGTGCGCTCGATCAAGGGCGGCCCGCTCCTGACGCGCGCCGAGGAGCGCGAGCTCGCCCGGCGCAAGGACGCGGGCGACGAAGGGGCGAAGCGCGAGCTGATCGAGGCGAATCTCCGCCTGGTGATGTCGATCACGCGCAACTACACCAAGGCCGGCGTTCCGCTCCTCGACCTGATCCAGGAGGGCAATCTCGGCCTCATCCGCGCGGTCGAGAAGTTCGACTACAAGATGGGCTACAAGCTCTCGACGTACGCGACGTGGTGGATCCGCCAGTCGGTCACCCGCGCGCTCGCCGACCAGGGCCGCACGATCCGGCTCCCCGTGCACGTCGCGGAGCAGGTTCGCCGGCTGCTGCGCTCACGCCGCGTGCTCGCCCAGAAGCTGAACCGCGAGCCGACGCTCGAGGAGCTGACGAAGGAAAGCGGCCTGCCTGAGCAGCGCGTCCAGGATCTGCTCGAGCTCGTCGAGGATCCGGTCAGCCTCGACGTGCCGGTCGGTGACGGAGAGAGCCTCTACGGCGACCTGATCGAGGACCAGAATTCCGCGCAGCCGGAGGAGAAGACCGCGCACGTCCTGCGGGCGAAGGAGCTCGCAGCTGCGCTGTCCAGTCTGAATCCGCGGATGCGCCGCGTGCTCGCGCTCCGCTTCGGTCTCGACGGCGAGCGGCCGCAGACCCTCGAAGAGGTCGGCGCCGGGCTCGGGATCACGCGTGAGCGGGTCCGCCAGCTCGAGTCGCGGGCATTGCGGGAGCTGCGTCTGACAGCGCCCGATCTCGAGCTCTACCTCCGCTCGTAGCGCCCGGCCCGACTAGCTCGACTGCACGTACTGCATCTCGCGTAGGCCCGCGAGACGGCGGAGCGACTCGAGCTCGATCTGGCGGACGCGCTCGCGCGTGAGGCCGAGCCGCTTCCCGATCTCCTCGAGCGTCTTCGGCTCCTCGTCGACCAGTCCGTAGCGGAGGACGAGCACGTGCCGCTCGCGTTCCGGGAGTGCCTGGAGGGCGACCGTGAGCGCCTGACTGCGCAGCGAGCTCTCGACCCGCTCCTCGGGGAGCGGGTCGTCGCCGGCGACGAAGTCACCGAAGACGGCATCGTCGGACTCGCCGACCGGCTGGTCGAGGCTCGCGGACGCGCGCGCCGCAGCCTTGACCTCGCGGGCCTGCTCGATCGGGAGGGATGCCTCCTCGGCGATCTCCTCAAGCGTCGGCTCGCGGCCGAGCTCCATCCAGAGCGTCCGCTCGGCCCGGTTCATCTTCTGCATCCGCTCGACGATGTGAACCGGCATGCGGATCGTCCGCGCCTTGTCGGCGAGCGCCCGTGCGACGGCCTGGCGGATCCACCAGGTTGCGTACGTCGAGAACTTGAAGCCCCGCCGCCAGTCGAACTTCTCGACGGCGCGGATGAGCCCCAGGGTGCCTTCCTGGATCAGGTCGAGGAACGGCAGGCCCTGATTCCGGTAGTTCTTCGCGATCGAGACGACGAGGCGCAGGTTGGCCTGGATCATGCGCTGCTTCGCGAGCATGTCGCCGGCCTCGATCTTCTTCGCAAGCTCGACCTCCTGCGCGGCCGTCAGCAGCTGGTGCCGCCCGGCCTCGCGGAGAAAGAGCTGCAGCGCGTCGGTCGTCGTCTCGACCGAAGCGGTGGCGGCCGGAGGTGGGGGGGCGGCCTGTTCCTTCTCCCGCTCGGGCTCCTCGGTGAGGAGCTCGATGCCCCTCCGGTCGAGCTCCATGTGCACTGCTTCGAGCTCGAGGACGTCGAGCTCGAGCGGCTCGAGGAGCTCCTGGAGCTCAGCCTGGCGAATGTGGCCGCTTGCTTCGCCCGCTTCGAGCAGCGCCGCGAGCTCCTCCGTCGCAAGGATGGATTCGATTTCGACTGTGCTCAACGACTCAAACTCCCCCTGTCGGCGTTCCCCTGGCCAACCGTGTTCCCGCGTCCCGGGTAGAGCGAAACACGCGGGCCTCTGGAATGCAAGTGTGGCCGCCGATGGAGTCAAGATTAGTCGTCGCCGCGCAATTGCTGTCTTCGTCGTCGTGGACTGGCTGTCGCTGGTCGCTCTTGCGGTTCTGGGCGGAGTCGCCTTCGGCTTCATGCTCCGGCTCGGCGAGGTTCCCGTTACGAAGGGGCGCTCGTTCCCGCTACGACGAGCAAAGCGGGATTGAGCGAATCACGCTTCTCGGTGCAGTCCGAGGCGCTCTTCGCAGGCCGGCCGCCGCCTCAAAGTGCACGCACGAGAAGCTACGTTATGTCAAGCTGGAATATGAGCGATCGACAACGGCCCTCTGCCGGTCTCCGCCCCGCGGAGCGATCGCCGCTCGAAGGGCGTGCGGAGGCTCGTCACACGCGCCCGCACGGCTACACCTGCCGCCGAACGGGACAGCGTCCCCGGCGGCCACGGCCGGCGTCTGTCACCCGACACGGCCGTTGCGGGCGCGTCGGCGGGCTTATCCACAGGCTGCACGGTGTGCTGTGGAAATGTTGATTATTGAAAATCCGCAAAATGCGAGCTTTTCGTGTTGCGGTCGCTTGCATGTCGGCTCCGTACCCCCTAGATTCACAAGTGCGCCGAGCGCGGCGCGGAAGTAGGTTGAAGCAGCACCGAGAGGCTGTACGAGGAAGTCCGCAAGGGCTGAGATCGGAAAGTCGACCGGAGTTGTGGACGAAACCGCGACAGACTCGGCGAATCTCTTGGACAGGCCCCCTCGGGGGCCTGTCCTTTTTGGGGGGCCTGTCTCGTTCTCCGTTCGGTGTAGCTCGGGCGGCGCATTTCGACGCTCTGTAAGATCCCGCGGTGCACTTCCGCGCGCCGAGCATCGACAAGGGCGTCATCGCCTTCGTCTGGGCCATCGCGCTCGGCACGTACCTCTACTTCTTCCTCGTCGCCACCGGCTCGACCGGCGCCTTCTCGTTCGTCGTCTCGGCGATCTCCGCAGCCGGGATCTGGCTCTTCGTCCGCACCCGCGGCGAAGACGCACCTTCGGCCTGACGCGCCCGGGACCGGTCAGGCGGCGAAGCGCTCGCGGCCGGGCGAGCTCGTGCTGAGCGCAAAGACGAGCTTGTGCGCGAGCTCCGTGCCCAGGGCCTCCGCGAGCCGCTCCGACGCGGTCGGAGCGCGCGGATCGAGGCTGGGCGCATCGAGGCTCGCGCAGTGAGCGATCAGGAGCTCGATGCCCCGTCTGCCTGGCGAATACGGTACGACGTCCATTCCATCTTCATCATCGACGGGGGCGCCGCCGGCGCATGATCCCCTCGGTTGGGGATTGGGGAGCCGCCGAGCTGCCGGCGACTCCCCCACCCGGTCTCTACTCGTCGTGGCTCGAGTCTTCGTGGTCCAGATCTTCGTGGCTGGGCCCGACGACGACGGTGTGCGGCTCCGCCGTGAGCGCTGCATCGCGTTCGGCGGCGAGCGGCTCGTCTGCGGCCCACCGGTCCGTCGGCACCGGCTCGGCCGTCGCAGCAGCAGCCGGCTTGTCGACGACGACCGGAACGTCCACAACTGCGGGCACGGTGTCGAGCGAGAGCCCGAGCACGATCCCGAGGCCGAACGCGAGCACGCCGTGCCACAGGCCGAGGTCGTGCACCACGTTGAGCACGCCGATGCTCGAGCTCCAGGACGCGAACCTTCCGCCGTGCCAACCGTTGCCGGGTTGCGTCGCCATGAGGATCCAGCCGACGACGACGAGCGCCGGCACGAAGCCGAGGAGAAACGTGCCCTGCGAGAGCCGCAGTCGCAGCCCCTTCGTCCAGCCTCCGATCGACTGCGCAACCGCGAACACGAGTCCCGCTCCGGCGACGATTCCCAGCGACGCCCAGAAGCGCAGCGTCGTCTGCTCGCCGACCTGCGTCGCGAGCCAGAGCAAGAGCCCGGCCGTGCCGGCCGCGATCGCGGTCGTCAATCCGCGCGTCGCGTCGTGGAGTCCGTACCTGCGCATCCGATCACCCCTCTTCCGTGTCGAGTCTCTGCCGGAAGAACGGCAAAGAGGCCGATCGAGGTTCGGCTTCGTGCGCGAGACGCGGTCTACAGATCGAGACGCCGGGCGTCGAAGCTCGACGACCAGAGCTCCGTACGGAACTCGTCGAGCGTTGCGTGCGCGTCGTGGTGGAACACGTGCTCGACCACCCCGACCTGGCGGTCGTTGTGGAACGGCAGGTCGACGTGCTCGTGCGAGACGAGATTCACGGACAGCCGTTGGCAGGCAGGGCAGCGCACCGCCAGCCCCAGGGCGCCGTCACCGGGCGTCAGTAGGAAGAAGAAGGACGGGGACACCGGCCTCGGCCGGTCCTCCGGGTAGCAGAAGAACGTCCACGGCCACTCCCCCGCCTTGATGCGCGACGCCGCAACCTGGCCGAGCTCGCTCGCCACCGGCTCGACGCGCGAGGTCATGAGGTTCAGGAAGATCCCCGCCTCGAGACCGAGCGGCGCCCAGTCGAGCTCGTCGTGGCGGACGAGGCCGTCGTGCTCGCCGCCGCAGGTGCAGGCGAAGCGCACGCGATAGACGACGGGATGCGCAGTCCCCTCGAGCCGCTCGATGCTGCGGAAGTCCGACAGCGCAACGCGGCTCTCACCGAGCAGCGGACAGGCGAACGTGTACCGGCTTGTCAGCGCGTCGTACATCCCATAGTTCTAATCGGCATTTCGGACGGTGAACAGAGTCCCGTCCGTTTCCGCGATGCTATGGGCATGGAATCGGCTGATCACGACGATCTCGCCTCGATCCTGGACGCCGCCCGCGCCGAGGTCGCCGCGGGCCGGGATCCGGACGAGCAGGCGCTCGAGGCCCGGATCCGCAAGGCCGGTGGAGGCGCCAAGGCCCTGCGGCAGCTCGAGCGCGTGCTGACCGTCCAGCGCGCGCGGGCGCGACTCGCGGCCCCTCCCACTCCGCCGCCTGCGCCTCCCGTCGCTCCTGCGCGGCCACGCGGCCGTGCAGCGTTCCGCGCGCAACCGACGATCACCGGCAACATGGAAGTCCGGCGCGCGCGCTCGGAAGGCGGCGTCGTGCTCAGCTGGGACACCGCGAGCGCCGTGACCTCGTGGGAGGCGCGCTTCAGCGAGCGCGCCGACGCACGGTCGGAGTACGTCGTGCGCGAGACGTTGACCCTGCCGGGAAGCGCGAC
>Ga0209638_1000706_pt1 | contig 21998 bp, 20 predicted proteins | sample BarGraNGADG00211_FD_184490 | JGI IMG/M metagenome (GOLD analysis project Ga0209638, IMG submission 184490) | Arctic peat soil microbial communities from Barrow, Alaska - Barrow Graham LP Ref core NGADG0002-211 (SPAdes) (version 2) | ecosystem: Environmental > Terrestrial > Soil > Wetlands > Peat...
AGCAATCGCGCCGACCGCGAGGTATTCGGCGGCCAGGCTCACATCGACTCCACCCACCGGCACGAAGGGCACGTCAGGCAAGGGATCGCACAGCGCTCGAAGGTATGCCGGACCGCCGAGGGCAGACGGGAACAGCTTGACCGCGGCTGCCCCCAGCCCCATGGCGGTGAGGGCTTCGGTCGGTGTGAACGCGCCGGCCAGCACCGGAATACCCACAGCCACCGACTCGGCCACACTCTCGGTCACAGCCGGTGTCACCATGAACCGGGCGCCCGCTTCCGCGGCACGAGTAACGTCGTCGGGGGTGAGGACGGTGCCCGCCCCAATCACGGCACCGTCGGGGGCCGAACGAGTCACCTCGGCAATCACCCCCAGTGCATCCGCCGTGACCAGTGACACCTCGAGGAACCGAATGCCTGACCGGAGCAGGACGAGCGAGGTCGCGACTGCGGCCTCTGGGTCTGCACCGCGGATGATGACGAGCAGTCGCTCCTGTGCGAGCTCGGTGAGAAACTCACTGAAAACCTGGGTCACCATTCCGCCAGGGCTCCGTCCGCATGGCGCCATACGGGCGTGCGCCAGACGTGCCCGCGCGCGTCTGCCGCTCGCACCGCCGCCTCATCGATGTCGATGCCCAGCCCAGGACCGGTGAGTCTCTCGATGTTGCCGTTCACGAACTTCAGAGGCGCCTTGTCAAGCACGTAGTCCAGCACCTCGGCACCCTGGTTGTAGTGGATGCCGATGCTCTGTTCCTGGATCAGGAAGTTGGGGGTGGCGAAGCCCACCTGCAGACACGCGGCGAGCGCGAGCGGGCCAAGGGGGCAGTGCGGTGCGAGCTGCACGTCGTAGACCTCTGCCATCGCCGCGATGCGGCGGACCTCAGAGATCCCGCCGGCGTGGGAGACGTCAGGCTGGGCCACGGCGATCCCGGCCTGGAGCACGGGCAGGAAGTCCTGCCGGTTGTACAGCCGCTCCCCGGTGGCAATCGGGATGGATGTCGCCTGCGCGAGCTGCGCGATGAGGTGCGAGTTCTCGGGGACGACCGGCTCCTCGATGAAGAACGGACGCAACGGCTCCAGCAGCGGTGCGATACGGCGGGCGTTGGCCAACGTCAGCCGCCCATGGAAGTCGACGGCCACATCCCGGTTCGGCCCCAGCACCTCGCGCGCCGCGGCCACGCGCTCGAGTACGCCGTCGATCTCGGCCACCGTGGCCAGCGGCCCCATCGAGCCAGAGGCATTCATCTTGACCGCGGTCAGCCCGACGTCCAGCTGCGCCTGGATGGCCTCGGCGACGCCGCTCGGGTCGTCGCCGCCGACCCAGCCGTACATGCGGATACGGTCGCGGACCGCCCCTCCGAGCAGCTCGTACACAGGGACGCCCAGGGTCTTGCCCTTGATGTCCCAAAGTGCTTGGTCGATGCCGGACACGGCACTGCCAAGAATCGGACCGCCGCGGTAGAAGCCGCCTTTCGTGAGGACCTGCCAGTGATCTTCGATGCATGCGGGGTCGCTGCCGACGAGGTGCTCGGCGAACTGTGCCACGACCGTGCGCACAGCATCCGAGTGTCCCTCAAGGCTCGCCTCGCCCCAGCCCACGACACCTGCCTCGGTCTCGATCCGCACGAACAACCACCGAGGGGGCACCAAGAAGGTCTCGACCCTGCTAATACTCATGGACGGCGCTGCCTTCGGAGATCATGGTCATGATGGACTCGACAATCTGCTCGGGGGTCTTTGCGATGTCGACAGTCAGACCGGGTTCGTCATCTTGCCGTTCCTCGAGATCCTGCAACTGCGTTGGCAGCAAGGAGGACGGCATGTACTCATGGCGTCTGGCCATGATCCGTTCGTGGATCAGACCAATGTCGCCGCGGGCGAAGATGGTGAGCGTCGTGGGAGCGTGCTCCCTGAGCAGGTCGCGGTAGCTGCGTTTGAGGGCCGAGCAGGCCACCACGACACCGGATCCGTTGGCCAGGGCAAGGCGCTCACCGACCTCGTGCAGCCACGGCAGTCGTTGCGCGTCGGAAAGTGCGTGTCCGGAAGCCATCCACTCCTTGTTCACCCTCGAGTGCAGGCTGTCGCCATCGATGAAGGGCACGCCAAGACGTTGGGCGAGCAGCTCGCCGATCGTGCTCTTGCCCGAGCCCTGCATGCCCATGATGATGATCGGCGGGATGGAGCGAGACCGCGTTGAATGTGACAGCACCGGTCAGCCCTTCGTCGCACCGGCGGTGAGGCCGGCCACGATGTACTTCTGGGTGAAGAGGGCAATCACCATGATCGGGACGGTGACGACGACGGAGGCGGACATCAGGCCGCCCCAGTCGATGCTGGCGTACGACACGAAGTTGAAGATCGCCACAGGCAGCGTCTTGGTGTTCGCTCCGGCAAGCACGAGGGCAAACATGAAGTTGTTCCAGGAAAAGATGAACGAGAGTATGCCGGCGGTCGCGAGGCCAGGCGCCGACAGCGGGAGCGTGACGCGCATGAAGGCACCGATCGCAGTCAGTCCGTCGACCTGGGCGGCGTCCTCGAGCTCGGTTGTCATGGAGTCGAAGAACGACATCATGATGTAGACGATCAGCGGCAGCGCGACGAACATGTGGGACAGGATCAGCACGCCGAAGCCGCCGACCAGGTGCATGCTGGCGAAGATGAAGTACCAGGGGACGAGCAGACTCACCCCGGGGATGATGCGGGCCATGAGCACCACCATCGCCGACCTACCCATGCTGAACCGGCTCATGGCGTAAGCCGCCGGCACCCCCAGCACCAGCGACAGCACCGTCGACCACAGGGCCACCCAGAAGCTGTTGAAGATGAAGTCGAAGTAGTTGTTGCGGCCGAGCACGTTGGAGTAGTTGTCCAGCGTGGGGGTGAAGAAGAACGTCTTGCCTGAGTCATAGATGTCGACATTCGTCTTGAATGAGGCCACCAGCATCCACAGCAATGGAGCGATGAACAGCACCACCGTCGTTGTCAGCACGGCCACCCGAAAGATCGGGTAGGCACGCGACTTGCGTCGCCTTCGCGGCACGGCACGCTTCGAGATGTCTTTCGAGATGGCGGGGGTGTTTGTCACGGTGTCGGTCATGACCGGTCTTCCTTTCTCCGGAACGTGACTATCCACATGATCGCGATGATCAGCAGGAAGAACAGGATCAGTACCGTGGAGGCGATCCCGTAGTCGTTGTAGTCAAAGCTCAGTCCGAAGGCGTACACGTTGAGCGTCTCCACCTCGTGAAATGAGCCGCCACCTTTGCCCTTGGTCGAATACAGGATGTCGAAGGTCTTGAGTGCGTCGATCCCGCGCAGCACGATGGCGACGACGACTGTCGATCTGAGCAGGGGAAGGGTGATGTACCGGAACCGTTGCCAGGCGTTCGCCCCGTCGATGCGGGCCGCTTCATCCGGCTCCTCGGAGAGAGCGGTCAGGCCGGCGAGCAGGATCAGGACAACCATCGGGGTCCACTGCCAGACGTCGACGAAGATCAACGTGGGCAGCGCCGTCGTCTCGCCGGACAGCCATGGTTGCGCCGGGATGCCGAACCAGCTCAGCATCTGGTTTGCGAATCCGATGTTGGGGTCGAAGATCAGGCGCCACATCATGCCGACCGCGACGGGAGTCGCCACCAACGGCAACAGGATCGCGACACGGACCCACTTCTCGCCCTTGAAGGGACGCCACAGGAGGAGCGCAATTCCCATACCCAGCACCATTTCCGTGGCGACCGCACCGCCGGTAAAGGTGAACGTGCGCAGCACCGCCGGCCAGAACCGTTCGGTGTCGGCAAAGACCTGGAGGTAGTTCGAGATCCCGACGAACTTGGACTCAGCGCGGACAGATCCCTGAGCGTCGGTGAGGCTCAGATAGACGGTCCAAGCCAAAGGGACGGCAATCAGCAACCCGACGAAGATCATCGCGGGTGCAGCGAAAAGCCACTTCCGGTGTCGGTTCGCCCAGGTGGAATAGGACTTCCACACGGCGGGCCTGGTGGTGACCGTGCCGATCATCGTCTTCCTCGCACTTAGTACAGCCAGTTGTGGAGCCGGGTCACGGGCGGATGACCGACGTCAGCGCTAGGCCGACCTGTTGACCATCCGCCCGGTCCCGCTATTTCTCGGCGTCCAGGAGCTTCTGGAACGAGGCGCTTGCCGCATCAGCGGCAGCGCTGGAGTCCCCACCGGTGATGGCGACCACGATCGGGTTTCCCACGATGTCGCGCGACTCGGGCACCTTGATCACGAGCGGTCGGTCGTGACCCACTCCGTTCTTGGTGCTCACAGAGATTGCTGCAGCGAGGTCCGCCGGGTAGGTCGAGATCCCTGCCGGGTCGTTCCAGACCGAGGTGCGAGCCCCGGGAACTCCGGCCTGCTGGATCCCCAGTGTCATGTCCTTGCTGGTGGCCCACTCGATGAACTTCCAGGCGTTCGCCTGGTTGGCGGATGCCGCGTTGACCCCGAGCGCCCAGGATGGCACGTTGTACGCCTTCGAGCCGCCGGATCCGGACGGCATTGGCGCGAAGCCAACCGTGTTCGCGACCTTTGACTTGACCGGATCCGTGGCGTTCTTGTACAGGCTGTCGGCCTCGGTGTAGAGACCCGCTTTGCCCTGGGTGAAGATGGCCATCGCCTCTGGCCAGCTCATATCCGTGCTGACGTTGGCGGGACCGTAGTTGTGAATCAGGCCACCGTAGAACGCGTACGCCTTCTTTGCGGCGTCACTCGCGACGGCGGACTTGCCGTTCGCGTCGACGAAGTCACCGCCGAAGCTGTAGAGAAAGCTGGAGAACTGTGTCACTGCGGGCGACTTTCCCGTGCGCGCGACGAAGCCCGCAACACCGGGATTCTGCGCCTTGATCGTCTTGGCCGCCGACTCGAGCTCGTCCATGGTCTTGGGAACCTGGAGCCCGGCCTTTGCCAGCAGATCCTTGCGGTAGTACAGGACCTCCTGCTCGGTGATGATCGGAACTCCGACGACGTTGTTCTTGTAGGTCGTCGCCCCGACCGGGCCCGACTGGAAGTCTTCCCAGCCCCACTGCTTGTTCGCCTTCACGTCTGTGCTGAGGTTCGCCAGGTAGCCGTTCTTGGCAAACAGCTTCCCCTCCTGCAGCGGTCGGTACATCATGACGTCGATCTCGTTCGTGCCTGCGTTCAGCTTCACGTTGTACTGGGCGGAAAGCTGATCTTCGCCGTACTGGCTCAGCTCCACCTTCAGGCCCGTGGCCTTCTCGAACTCCGGCAGCTTGCTCTTGATGGTGTCGGTCCATACGTGGTTGGCCAAGGTCACCCGAATGGTCTTCGACCCTGCGTCCGCTGCGGGCGTTCCGCCGCTGCTGCAGGAGGTCAACGCTCCCGTGGCCACGAATGCCGCTGCCGCTATGGCGGCGACAGATACAACTGAATGACGCTTCACTGTGTCTCCAATCTCGTGAGCCCGCACTCTGACGGCGACGCTCGATCTGGCCCAACTTTACATCTGCCTCAATGACCCGACGCTACTTAATAAAGCATATGTAAGCAACCCTCCTGATGGTAACGATATGATCTGTCGCATGACGGATCTGGCGAAGTCAACGACGGAGCACGACGTGCTCGTGCTTCCCTCCGAGATGCCCGAGCGCGGCACCGCGCTGACCGGTCTGCATGCCCGCGTCCTCGACCTTCTCGGCCTGGCAATCTGCGCCGGCGATCTCGCTAGTGGCTCCGTCGTTCGTATCGAACAGCTGGAGGAGCGGCACGGAGTGTCCCGCTCCGTCGTGCGTGAAGCGATTCGTGTGCTGGCCTCGATGGGCCTGGTTGCCTCACGTCGCCGGATCGGCGTGCAGATACTGCCAGCGACCGAGTGGAACCTGTATGACCCGCAAGTCATCCGCTGGCGCCTGGCATCCCCGGCTCGTATTGCGCAGCTGCGATCCCTGACCGAGCTGCGAACTGCCATCGAGCCCGAAGCGGCACGGCTGGCCGCGGTGCGAGCACCGTTGGCCGGAGCCAGCGAGCTGATGGGACTGGCCGGCAAGCTGTGGGCGGCTGGGCAGTCCAACGATGCGGAAACCTTCCTCACCCTCGACATCCAGTTTCATCGTCTGGTCCTCTCGAGCTCCGGCAACGAGATGTTCGCCAAGCTCAACACGCTCGTCGAAGAGGTGCTCACCGGGCGAACGCAGTACGGACTCATGCCGCGGCATCCGCACAACGAAGCCCTTCAGCTTCATGTCGACGTCGCCAGCGCGATCCAGCGCGGGAACGCCGACGAGGCGCACGCGGCAATGCTGGGCATCATGGAGCGCGCGTTCAACGAGATGAAGTCAATCTGGGAGAGCGGGTCCTCCGACTGAGTGACCAGGACCGAAGTAGTTCAAATTGGGGAGTTCGTCCTGCGGCTCAAGGGTTAGGAAGGCATGTGGCCATCGCCACCGACCCCGACCGCAGAAAGAGAATCAAGCTATGCGGCACCCATACCGACCGGTTGCGATCGCAGGGGCAGCGATCCTGTCGGCAACAGCGCTCTCCTCACCAGCATTTGCCTCATCCGCGGCAACTTACCTGCCGGTACTTTCCGAGCCATGACGGACGGATGGCAAGTCGCGGAGGCGATCCGCGTGGTCGTCGGAGCGCTAGGCACGGCCGCGACGGCTGGAATCTCGCTGTACTTGATCGGCTTGGAGTGGAAAGACCGACGCAGGGACGCACGCGATCGCAAAGAAGCCCAGGGCCGCCGCAACTCCCTTGGCTTTCAACCTCTCGGTGGCAGCGGATCCGCCAAGGACAGCAGATTCACGTCAGGCTTACGGAGGGTCAGACCCAGCGGGCGGTGCCAGGTACATCCTCTCTGGCTCACGTGGCGCGCACCGGCACATGGTCCGCCGGCGGCCCAGCTTTCAGCCGGCAGGCCCTTGCCGCCATGCACCATGAGGTGGGTCTGATCAGTTGCCCCCGCGATCAAAGGACGCACCTCCTGGATTTCCTCCGGTTCAAGCGACGCGTTATCGGCGGAAACGTTGGTCCAGAGCTCGGAGGCCCACACCGCCTCCGGCTCGTGGGACAGCTGATAATGTCGTTGAGGCAGACGGGGTCTCGTTCAACCAGCGTGGCTGCCTCCAGCAGGTAACTGACCAGTTCATCGCGCGTGCCTGGCTGAGCCGAGAACTTGCTCTAGGGTCAGTAGGTCATCCAAAACACTGTGTTGCAGCCAGCGAATGTCCGGCAGAGCATGGCGGTAACCGGTCACGAATCCGCTGCCTTGGGATTGCGGTCCACTGGAGTCACAGCTCATTCCGCTCATGAGCTCCATCAGAGTCATGTAGGACTGTCAACCTGACGTCATGTAGGACTGTCAACATGACGCAACCAGGTCCAGACCCCGACAACTACCCGCCGATTGATCCGACGGAGCCGGTGCCTGACGATCCAGGACAACTCTCGCCGGATACACCAGAGACCCTTCCTCCAGCTCCGGTCGTGCCCATGCCTGGTCCCGATGACCCAGACAGTGTTCCCGCAGGTCAGTCCGCCTGACTCTTGCCAGCACGGTCACCGGCCGATACTCCAAGGACGCGTGATGTCATGACCGGAGCTGCCAGGTAACGGATCGTCATCCGCACATCAGGTCGGGGCTTGCGTTCCTCCCGACCCGACTCTTTTCGTCGCAATTGTCGACCCATGGACGCTGGCAAGGGGCGGACCTACTCTTCATGATCATGGACGCTTTGTTGGGGGACCTGCTACAGGACTTGCTGCGAGATGCGGGAGTCGAGTTGTTGCCGTGGGCGGATATCGCAAACGAGGTCAAGGATTCGGTTATGGCGGTCGCGTACGCACCCGCCCCTGGTGGCGTCCCAGCACAGGTGTTCTTTCGGCCGCTGACCGACGTTCGATTGGCCATCGTGGTCGCTCGCGACGTGCAGCGCCGATTGAAGGCAGAGGGGCAGGGCGACACAGGCGTTTTCGAGAGCTACGACCCAGAGAAGAACCGCAAGGTGGCTCTCATCTACGACCTGACGCCTTGAGTCGGCGACTGCTTGTCGCGCGGGCTGAAATGGCCCGGACGTCTCACTATCTGCGCGGCATCTGCGGGGGTGGATCGATGACCGGTCACCGATCGTCCTGCGGACGCCAGCCAGCCAGATCTGAGCACGAAATCGAGCTCAAGACGCCGCCCCGGGCAGTCAGCCCAGGGTGGCGGCTCGGGTCTTGGTCTCAGTTCCAGTCACCCATTGCCTCCGAGACGGGGCTCGGCGGGCGTCGTGAGCTTCACCTTGGGCCATACTCATGCCTGGCTCATGGAGCGCCGGGTGGGTCGGTCACCTTCACCACTGATGGCAGGCGGTTCCTCCCAGCTGGTCAAGAGACGCGAGGAAGATGTCGCTGTCGGCGGTGGCGGCGGCGACCCCGCTTTGGCTCTCAGATTGAGGGATCCGGGCCGGTCCAGCTTTCGCGAACCGACAGCTCAAGCTCCTCGAATCGCGTCGGGCACCACTTGCTCCAAATGTTATGAAACAAGGGGCACAACTTCGAAGCTCACCGGTTCACACATCTCTGCTCCACATGCCCAGGGAGTGGCTGCGGACGACGCCATGGCCGGTTGTCGGGAGCTCGAAGGCATCCCGTACCCGCGATCAGGGTCCAAGCAGGCTGGTCGTCTGTTGAACGGTCGTGATGCGGAAGACAGGAATCTGGTGGGCGATCCGGCCGAAGTCCTCAAGAGGACTGTGGCGGTCGATCGTGATGTGGGGCCGGGCTCCCGGCGCCAGCGCCAGGTAGCGTCGCAGGATAGCCGGCCGGTTACGAATGGCAACCTCCTCAAGGTGCAGATTCTCGCGTCGGCCATGGCGTAACACCGCCCGACCATCAGCTGCCCTCACATTGCGCACCCAGTTCGTCTTCTCGCCCAGCATCGCGACGAGGTAACGCTCGTCTTCGTAGTCGGCGATCACGACAGGGAAGGAGATGACCCGACCGCTTCGCCGTCCCCGCACCTCGAGGGTCGCGGCACGCTTGGGCCAGACCCCCGCTGCAAAGGCGATAGCCGATACCCGATTCTGTACCCGCGCAAAGTGATTCGGGCGACCGCCCTGGTACAGCCATCGCAGGTAGGTGTCGTAGTGACTCAACTGCACCCCCGTTGGAAGAGTTCGAAGACGAGCCGCGATAGCGACGACCACCAGTCTGCCCGGTTGGCATGTGGACGTCCCCATCGCCCCATGGAGGGGCGTGCCAGCACGGCCCTTCCGGGATGCGTAAGGTGTCGCGCGGGCGCCTGCAGCCCGCTGTCGACTGCCAGGAGACACCTCGATGCCCAAGAACGCTTCTTCTCCGCCGACCGCCGCCCTGACCGTGTTCCGCCTCGCGGCGCTGTTCACCTTCTTGGCGGTGGCTATGGGAGCGGTGGTGTGTGCCACCGGGTCAGGAGCTTCCTGCCCCACCTGGCCGGGTTGCCGTCCCGACCAGATCACCCCGCAGTGGCAGCTGAGCCCGCTGATCGAGTTCACCCACCGCGTGGTCGCGATGTCCGCCGGGCCCCTGGTGCTGGCCGCTGCGGTGATGTCCAGACGCCTGCCCGCGCCAACCCGGTGGGTGCGGATCCTGCCACTCGTGGCGCTCGTGGGTGCCCTGGCAGCCGGCGCCTTCGGGAGGCTGGTGGTGTTGAGCGGCCTGCCGACCTGGTTGGGTGCCGTCGACCTGTTCTCCGCATTGACGGCGATGACCGCGATGGGCGTAGCCGCAGTCATGGTGGGCGCGCACGCAGCCGACTCCACGTCGCGATTCGCACCCCGGTGGCACCCGCTGCAGGTGAGGAGCCTCGCAGCCATGAGCGTCACGGTGCTGGTCGCCATACACGTCACGGGCATATTCGCGGCGGGACCACACTCGTTCACCCGGTGCATGGGCTGGCCGATCTGGCAGCTGGTCGGCAGCGACCTTCACCCATGGCTGCAGGGCCTGCGACTGGGGTTGGCGGGCCTTGGTGCCGCCCTCGTCGTCACCACGGCGGTGGTGTCCGCGCGGACTGAGCGTCTACGCCGTTGGGGCATCGCTGTCGGGACCCTGTTCGCGGCCGAGATGGTGCTGGGGCAGGTGATTCGCGCCGGGGGGATCAGTGCCGGCGTGGCCTCCGCGTACTCCGTGCTGGCGGTCGCTCTGCTGTCGTGCCTGGGGCTGCTGATGGCCGTTGCATGGTCAGCCCGGGTGGACCCCGATGCCAAGCCACTGGAACCGGTCCCGCCCAGCCGCGAAACTGCCGAGCCGGGCCGGCGGCTTTCCTGAAGCCCGAGCCACGGGGTCCGTCTTCGGCCAAATAGTCCAGGTTGCCCATCGGCTGAACGGGTGGGCTGATGAGCCGAAGAGACAAGAACCAAGCCAGGTCCTTATCAAGCCGTAGTTCCCACCGATAACTTCTTGCGTATGGCGTCCCTGCCGGTCTGCCTATTCGGAAGATAGAGGAGGGAGACTCCAGTGGATGTTCGACCAAGCTCTCCTCGAACGACTCGCTGGGGTTTTCGCTGGTCCTCGGCGCGGTGGTCCTCCGCGCGATGGTCCGCCGATACGTGGTGAGGCGGTGCTCAACACCATGGCGGCGCTGAGCGCCCGCACTCGTACCCTGCTGCTCAGCCTCGCTCTGACCATCGTCGCGGCTGCGGGTACGTTGCACTCGGTTCTTTCTGCTGACAACCGGCTCATATCGCAACCAGTGACCGTGGTCGCTATCGCGGTTGCCTTCCTCGTCGCCGAACAGAATCTGATCAACATCGAGTTCCGGCGTCAGTCGTACTCGCTGACGTTCGCCGGTGTGCCGCTGGCCTTGGGAATCCTCCTTCTTCCGGTACATGAGCTCGTTCTCGCCCGTCTGCTCGGAGGCCTCACTGCGCTGTTGTGGCAGCGCGTAGCGGCGGAGAAGATCATCTACAACTCGGCGGCCTACTGCTTCGAGGCCGCAGTCGCTGGCACCCTCCTACGCGCATGGCTACCCCTCACCGGGGTGCTGGACCTGTGGACCATAGCTGGGTTGCTGGTAGCCATCGCCGCGGTGGACCAGCTGATGGGCGTCCTGGTCCTGCTCGTCATCCGCATGCACGGTGGCACCTTGACCCGCCGCGACGTTGCCGAGGTGGTTGTGGAGGCCTTGGTGCTCAGCGTGCTTGCGACCGTGTTCGCTGCGGCGTTGCAGATCCTCATCAGCCAAGGGATCGTCGGGGATCTCCTGGCCCTCGCGCTGGTGACCGTGGCGGTATTCATCTACCGGGCGTACGCCTCCACGTCTCGCAGGCACCAGTCTCTGGAGATGGTGCACGACTTCGTTACCGAAGGGGTAGGCGCAGAGACCGTAGAGCAGCTGGTCCGACGCAGCTTGGCCCGGATGAGACGAGTGCTGCGTGCCGGCGGCGCGGAGCTCTTGCTGGTGGACGGCAACACGGACGGTCAAGAGCAACATCAGGAGGCGTATGTCCTCTTGCGGCTGGGAGAGGACGACCTGGTCACCCTCACCCACACATCACAATCCGCCGACTGGGTTCAGCTGAAGGCCCTGGACTCCGCCGAACCAACATTGGCCACGCACGGTCACGACGCAGCCATCGTGCGATGGCTCGACTCCAAGGGCCTCGACGATGCCATCGTGGTGCCACTGCAGTCCGGCGCCACCATCATGGGCGTCATCACAGTCACCGACAGACTCGGTGACACCGCGACCTTCACCGATGATGACCTGAAGATGTTGCAGACCCTCACCAGCCATTTTGCCGTGGCCGTGAGCAGCGCTCGCCTGATGGAGAAGCTGTCCTACGAGGCAACTCACGACGCACTCACCGGCCTGGCGAATCTCTCATACCTCTCTCACCAGATACGCGCCCTTCCCAGTGCCGGCTCATCCAACTCAGTGCTCCTGCTTGACGTGGACAAGTTCAAAGAGGTCAACGACGTCCTCGGCCACGATGTGGGCGACAAGCTGCTCATCGTGATCGCTGAACGGCTTCGCGCTTGTCTTCCTGAGGATGCCATCGTCGCCCGATTGGGCGGGGACGAGTTCGCCGTCCTGCTTCCGGGTGGAGCTGACGGCATCCCCGGTGCCATCGCCTTTGCTCAGCTCGCGGCGGACCGCATTCTCGCGCCGGTCTGGTTCGATGACGCGTTGCTCACCCCTGAAGTCAGCATCGGCATCGCAGTATCGCCCACCGTTGGGGCCGAGAAGCTGTTGCGTTGCGCAGACACGGCGATGAACGTCGCCAAGTCGCTCAGCGAGTCGGTCGCTGTGTACGAAACCAGCATGGACAGCGGGCGCGCCGAACGCCTCGCCCTCGTAGCGGACCTACGCGTAGCGCTGGACCATGCTCCCGAACAGTTCGCTTTGAGCTACCAACCCAAGATCGACCTGGCTACCGGAGCCGTGATCAGTGCCGAAGCGCTCGTCAGGTGGCACCACCCAACGCTCGGCACCCTGTCCCCGGACCACTTCATACCCCTCGCAGAAGCCAACGGCCTGATCGACGAGCTCACCATGCATCTCATGACGGCCGCACTTGCCGAGTGCGCCACGTGGCGCCGGCGGGGTCACGCCGTCACGGTTGCAGTGAACCTGTCCGCTCGAAACCTGGCGAATGCAACGGTCATCCGGCACATCGCGCACGCCATCGCCGCAACCGGCGCCCAGACCGAATGGCTGATCCTGGAGATCACCGAAAGCAGCGTGATGAAAGATCCGGAGGAAGCGGTGGCCGCTCTGACCAAGTTCGCCGAGCTGGGCATCTGCCTCTCGCTCGACGACTTCGGTACCGGCTACTCGAGCCTGTCCTACCTGCAACGACTGCCGGTGACGGAGCTGAAGATCGACCGCACCTTCGTCTCAGGACTCACCGAGGACGAGCCTGCTCGCAACGCGGCTGCCCTGTTCCGAAGCATTACCGCCCTCGGCGCCAACCTGGATATCCGAGTCGTTGCCGAAGGCATCGAGACCAGGGCTCAGCTGGACGCCGTGAAGGCCTTGGGTTGTCAGATCGGCCAGGGATACTTCATCTCTCGTCCCCTGGCCGCGGCTGCTTTCCAAGTCTGGCTTGACCGGTACCCAACGACGGGCACAGACGAGCTACACCTGGTTCCCACCTCGGCTTGAGAGCTGGCAGGCCCGGTCATCGTTGGGTCTTGCGGGCATCTGGATGAGTCCGATGACGTTGCCGTCGGAGTCTGTCACGGACGCGATCAGCCTTGCGCCGCCCAAAGGTCGCTGACCGCCTGCAGCTGCGTTGCACCGGCGGCCAGCAGATGCGCGACGAGGCTCACGCAGGCCGACTTCGAGCGCCCCCTCAGCGGCGTTCTTCGGCGAGATCGAACGCAAGCTCCTGTAAGTCTGCAGGCCATCCGTACACCCCTTGGATCGTCAGGACAGCGCGGTGCCGGCAACCAGTAGTCTGACCGGCGCCAAGGCAGCGGACGAGGATGTTCGGGCCACCGCGCGAGAGGAATGACAACGATGCACGTCCTCCTGACCGAAGCCGGGCATGTCGACTCAGGAGACACTGCCTGGATCATCGTGTGCACTGCGCTGGTACTCCTGATGACCCCGGGTCTCGCGTTCTTCTACGCGGGCTTGGTCCGGTCCAAGAATGCGCTCGGCATGATCATGCAGAGCTTTGTGACGATCGCCATCGTCTCGGTGACCTGGGTAGTGGTGGGCTACTCGCTCGCCTTCGACCACGATGCCTTCGGCGGTTTGATCGGCGGGCTCGACCTGGCCGGGCTGACCCACGCTGAGGTCGCTGTGCCCGGGCTGCCCCTGACCGTCCCACCGCTCGCCTTCGTGGCTTTTCAGCTGATGTTCGCCATCCTCACCGCCGCCCTGATCAGCGGTGCCTCCGCCGATCGGATGAAGTTCGGCGCGTTCGTGACGTTCATCGCGATCTGGTCCGTCGTCGTCTACGCCCCGCTTGCTCACTGGGCCTGGTCACCGGAGGGCTGGCTCCATAAGGCCGGGTTGCTGGACTTCGCCGGCGGCACCGTCGTTGAGATCTGCTCCGGCGCCTCCGCCCTCGCGTTGGCCCTGGTGATCGGTCCGCGCCGCGGGTGGCCTCGCGAGATGATGGCGCCGCACAACCTCCCGCTCGCACTGCTCGGGGCCGGCCTGCTGTGGTTCGGCTGGATCGGGTTCAACGCAGGCTCGGCGCTCAGCGCCGGGTACCTCGCAGCAAGCGCCGCGCTTGCCACGCATCTGTCCGGCGTGGGCGGCATGATCGGCTGGCTCGTCCTCGAGAAGCGGCTGGCCAAGAAGGCCACGACGCTCGGCGCAGCCTCGGGGGCCGTTGCCGGCCTCGTAGCGATCACCCCTGCTGCAGGCTTCCTGTCGCCCCTGCCGGCTCTCCTGCTTGGCGCCGTCGCCGGCGCCGTTAGCCTGTTCGCCATACGGCTGAAGTTCCGGTTCAAGTACGACGACTCGCTGGATGTCGTTGCCGTTCACTACGTCGGCGGGGTCATCGGCACCCTGTTCGTCGGCCTGTTCGCCGCGGTGGCCGTCAACCCCGCTGTCACACACCAGGGGCTGCTGCTTGGCGGCGGTCTCACCCAGCTCGCGCGCCAGGGAGTCGGTGTGCTCGCCGCAACGGCCTTCGCCTTCACCGCCACCTACGCGATCGCGTGGGCCCTGCGTGCCACCATCGGTCTGCGGGTCACGCCGGACGAAGAGTCCGAGGGGCTCGACTCGAGCCAGCACGCCGAGACCGCATACGAGTTCTCCGCTACGTCAAGTCTGGGAAGGGTTTCCTGATGAAGCTCATCACCGCGATCGTCAAGCCGTTCAAGGTCGGTGACGTGCGCGACGCCCTCCAGGAGATCGGCGTGCGCGGGTTGACCGTCTCGGACGCCCAGGGCTACGGGCGTCAGGGTGGCCACACCGAGGTGTATCGCGGTGCGGAGTACCAGATCGACTTCGTGCCGAAGATCCGCGTGGAGGTCCTCGCTGACGACAACGACGCCGCGCACATCATCGAGACGATCATCACCGCAGCGCGGACCGGAAGGATCGGCGACGGCAAGGTCTGGGTGTTGAACGTAGAAGACGTCGTCCGGGTCCGCACCGGCGAGCGCGGCGCCGAGGCCATCTGAGAAGGGACCCGCCCAGCGGCGGAGCGCTCAAACGCCTCCGCAGCAGGCAGCTGCGAAGGCGTTTGAACGCACAGGTGGGCAGGTCCCGGGTCGCGGTTGTTCAGAACAGCCGCGACCGGGTCCAGCCCGCTAATCCTTGCGGCCCGTCACGATTGACACGGCGCCGAGCACTGCAACCAAACCGCCGGCAAGCATCATCAGGAAGATGAGCCTTGCCAGCCCAACCGGCTTGAGCGTGTCGTAGTTGGCCAGGTTCTTGTCGAAGACCTTCACGAGCCCGTTGAAGCGCTCCATGGATGCGGGCATGGTCTGCAGCGCTTTGGCGGTGGCCGGGAAGTTGGTGCCGAGGAAGGTCTGCAGCTCCGTCGGTGACATCTTCAGCTGCACGGCCAGAGCCGGGAGCATCGAGGTCTGCATCTCCTTGCCCATGGCCCCGATCGTGCCGAGCGCGCCGGTTGCGTTGGTGACGAGCGCCTTCGTGTAGACAGGCTTGAGGTTGGCATTCAGCTGGTCGGCGTCTCCGGCCTTTCCGGGCAGCGACAGCGCGACCGGCAGAACCACCAGGAGAAGGCCCACGACGACGGCCGTAGCACCGCCGGCCTTCGGTGAGCGCAGGGTCGCCAGCCCCACCAGGAATACCAGGATGCCAGCGCCGAGCAGCGCCCAGGGCACGGTTGTCGCCGGGAGGCTCTCAGTGGGGATGGCATCGGCCGACGCGAACAGCGGCCGCTGCTTGTCAAGGGTGTTGATCAGGCCGTTGAACGTGGGAACTGCGGTGGGCAGTGCGCCCATGCCCGCTGCCACGGCCGGGAACTTCTGGGAGACGAACCCGTTGAACTGCTCCGGGGTCATCTTCAGCTGCTGGCTCAGTGCGGGGGCGAGCTTCGTGCTGAACTCCGTCTGCACGGCGGAGAGGCCGGCGATGTCGTTGCGTGCAGTGTCGATGGACGTCTGGGTCAACGCGGGGCGGAAGTCGCTGATCAGGTTCTCGAACGCCGGCCCGACTGCGAACAGGTTGCTGATGAGCGTCATCGCGACCAGGCCGGCACCCACCAGCATGATCAACGCCGCGGCCACTTTGCTGAGAGAACCGGATCGTGATGTAGAGCCAGCCGAAGTTCCCGTACTGGGGGTTGTCATGGTCATGCCTCGTCCTCGTCTCACTCGGAGATCATGAAGGGTGGATCACCGGTTTTGTCCGGATACCCGGTCGGGTACCCGATGGATCGAAGCGTAGAACCGGGGGCTTGTCCCCGTGGCACTTTCGTCAGGTGTCCGAATGTGATCAAGACCACACCGGCCCAGCGTCGAGGCAGACGCCGAGCCACGACGAACCACGACTCCTGATCGCCCCCTCGGTTCTGCGGTCGGCCAGTGTTAGGCGTCAATGATGATGGGGATGATCAAGGGGCTGCGTCGGTACTTCCGGAAGGCCCAGGTTGAGACGGCTTGGCTGATCAGTGCCTCGATCTGTTCGGGGTCCATGCCTTCCTTGGTGGCCCTGGTCAGGACCTTCTGGATGACGGGGACTGCGGTCTCGAAGGTGGAGTCATCTTGCTCGAACCCGTGCGCGAGGAAGTCGGGCTTCTCGCTCAGCTTGCCGGTGTCGGCCTCCACGATGGCCACGATGGTGACGACGCCCTCTTCGGCCAGGTTCCTGCGCACTTTGAGGGAGTCTTCCGTGGCGCCGCCGACGGTCATGGCGTCAACGAAGACCAGCCCGGCGGGGACATTTCCGGTGATGGATGCCCGGCCGTTGACGAGGTCGATGACCGATCCGTCCTCGGCGATGATCGCCCGGCCTGGCTCGACTCCGGTACGGATCGCCAGGTCGGCGTTGGCGCGCAGGTGCCTCCACTCCCCGTGGATGGGCAGGACGTTCGAGGGCTTCACGATGTTGTAGCAGTATGCGAGCTCCCCGGCGCTGGCGTGTCCGGACACATGGACCTTGGCGTTGCCCTTGTGGATCACGTTCGCGCCCCAGCGGGTCAGCTCGTTGATGACCCCGTAGATGGCGTTCTCGTTCCCGGGGATCAGTGAGCTTGCGAGCAGCACAGTGTCGCCGTCCGTGATGCGAATAGGGTGATCGCGGTTGGCCATTCGCGCAAGCGCAGCCATCGGCTCGCCCTGGGATCCCGTGCAGATAAGAGCCACCTTGTTGGCCGGCAGGTTGTCCAGGGCCTTGAGGTCGACCACCAGGCCCTTCGGGATGGTGAGGTAGCCCAGGTCGCGGGCGATGCCCATGTTGCGGACCATCGAACGGCCCACGAAGGCAACCTTGCGGTGATGCTGGTGCGCGGCATCCAGGACCTGCTGGATCCGGTGGACGTGGCTGGCGAAGCTGGACACGATGACGCGCCCGGGACAGGTGCGGAATACCGTCTCGATGGCGGGGGAGAGCTCGCGTTCAGAGGTGACGAACCCGGGGACCTCGGCATTGGTGGAGTCGACCATGAACAGGTCGACACCCTCCTGCGCCAGTCGCGCAAACGCTCCCAGGTCGGTGAGGCGCCCATCCATCGGGAACTGGTCCATCTTGAAGTCCCCGGTGTGCAGAACAAGCCCCGCGGGGGTGCGGATCGCCACGGCAAGGCCATCCGGGATCGAGTGGTTGACAGCGATGAACTCGGCGTCGAACGGGCCCAGCGCCAGCCGCTGCCCTTCGCGGACCTCGACGGTCTTGGGGGTGATGTGGTGCTCCTTGAGCTTGGCGTTGATGAAGGCCAAGGTGAGCCTCGAACCAACCAGCGGTATGTCGGGTCGCTCGCGGAGCAGGTAGGGGACGCCCCCGATGTGGTCCTCGTGGCCGTGGGTCAGCACGATGGCCTCGATCTTGTCCAGGCGGTCCCGGATCCAGGTGAAGTCGGGCAGGATCACGTCGACGCCGGGCTGGTGCTCTTCGGGGAACAGCACCCCGCAGTCAACGACCAGGAGGCGGCCGGCGTGTTCGAAGACCGTCATGTTGCGTCCGATCTCGCCCAGACCGCCCAAGGGGACCAGGCGCAACCCGCCGGGTGGCAGCTTGGGCAGTGTGTCCTTGCTCCTGGAGCCGCGCCGACTCATCGCGTCACGCTCGTCGAGGTCTTCGCGGCTGCAACGCCGTTGCGGTGGGGAGGATGGGTTGGTGTGTTCACGGTCGGCTTTCGGTTGTGGCGGTTCTTGCTGCGGTCTGGTTGGCGTCTTCTGAGGGTATGCCGGACGGCGAGACTTCACCGAGCGGGCAAGGAACGTCGTGGTGGCGGCGCAGAACGAAGCCCGGGCGGCGCACAACGACCAGATCCACCTGGAACATCTTGTGCTGGGGCTCCTGAGCGAGCCGGAAGCACTCGCCGCGAGAGCGATCCTTGCCCAGGGCGTGACCCTGGAAGCCGTGCGGCAGACCGTCGCCGCGGTGCTGCCGCCCGAGGTAGACGAGGTTCCCGGGCTCATCCTGCTCGCACTGCTGGAGCTCGAAGATGGCACAGGCGTGCTCGCCGGCCTCGGTGTCGAGAAGGCGACCGCCGAAGCCAACATCAGCCGCGCCGTGGCCACCAGCCTCGCCGCCCACGAACAGAAGTGACCGAAAAGGCCTCAGGCTGGGACTACCCCGCCGCCGACGGTCAGCCCACATGCCTCGGAACGGCGCCGGACATGGTGAGGAAGAACTTCATGCACTTGTGCCCGACGTCGGCCGTGGGGTCGAACATCAAGGGACAGCCACCGTCGATCACCGTGATGCCGTGCTGCCGGCCGTATTCCGTTGCGGCGGACGAGACACTTCCGGCGCCGACGGACCGATGCATCCAGACGTGCGTGATGCCCAGCTCTGCGCTCTCTCGCATGGTGGCTTCCGCCGTCTCCGGCTTGGTCCCGATCACCACCGCGTCGACACCGCCGGGAATCGACGTCAGATCAGGGTAGGCGTGATCCCCTTCGACGGTCTCGGCATTCGGGTTGACGGCGAAGACCTCATAGCCCCGTTGCCGCAGCCGCTGGTACACGACGTTGCTGCCATGTCCCTGGGCGTTCTTGGATACCCCTGTGACCGCAACCCTCTTCGTGGCGAGAAACTCCGTGGCGGCTTCCTTGACAGTGATCATGGCAACCACCCTATGGACCGCGCCCCTGTGACGGCAGGAGAACGGGGGAGTTGGCCTGCCTGTTAGCCGATCCCTGCAAAGGTACCGAAGGCGCGATGAGGTCAGCGAAAAGCCCGTTGACCTCATCGCTCACCTGTTTGCGTCAGCCCGGACCGTATGGCAGGTCGACGTGGTGCGCGCTGATCTCGATGAGCCGGTTGTACTTGGCGACCCGTTCACCGCGGGCGGGCGCCCCTGTCTTGATCTGGCCGCACCCGGTTCCCACCGCAAGGTCGGCGATGAAGGAGTCAGGGGTCTCGCCCGAGCGGTGGGAGACCATCTGGGCGTACCCGGCCCGGTGGCAGATGGCCATGGCCTCCAGGGTCTCGCTGACGGTGCCGATCTGGTTCAGCTTGATCAGGGCGGCGTTTCCGATGCCGTCTGCAATGGCTTTGGTGATGATGGCGGGGTTGGTGCAGAAATAGTCGTCGCCAACCAGTTGCACGTGGTTGCCGATGCGGGTCGTCAGCTCCTGCCAGCCATCACGGTCCGACTCGCCCAGGCCGTCCTCGATGCTCCAGATCGGGTAGCGATCGACCATCGCGGCGTACCGCTCGACCATGTCATGGCTGGAGAGCAGCTGACCGTTGACGTGGTAGCTGCCGTCATCATGAAGGAACTCGGAGGCGGCAGGATCCAGGGCGATCGCGATGCCGGTTCGTCCGGGGATGTAGCCGGCGTCCGTGATAGCAGCCACGATCACCTCGAGCACCTCTTCCGGTTCGGCGAGCTCCGGGGCGAAGCCGCCTTCGTCGCCGAGCCCGGTGGCGTGCCCCGCGGCGGTCAGACGTGTGCGCAGCGCGGCATACACCTCGGCTCCGGCCCGCACAGCTTCGGCGACGTTCGGCGCACCGAGCGGGCTGATCATGAACTCCTGGAAGTCCAGGGCATTCGGAGCGTGGGCACCGCCGTTGAGGACGTTGAAGCACGGCACCGGCATCCGTGCCGGCTGCCCGAAGCCCGGCAGCCACGCGTGCAGGGACTGTCCCTCGGACGCTGCCAGGGCCCGGGCCAGGGCCATCGAGACCCCGACCGTGGCGTTGGCGCCAAGGCGCGCCTTGGTGGGTGTGCCGTCGGCGGCGACCATCGCCTCATCGACGGAGCCCAGGGACTCCCACCTCTGACCGCTGAGGAGGTCGGCGATCTCGCCGTTGACGTTGCCGACGGCGGTCAGCACTCCTGATCCACCGAATCGGGTGGCGTCGCCGTCGCGCAGCTCGACCGCCTCACGGGTGCCCGTGGAGGCCCCGGACGGGACTCCGGCGACAGCGGTGGTCCCGTCGGTAAGTGTGACTGTTGTCTGCAGGGTCGGGCGTCCGCGGGAGTCCAGGATCTCCAGGGCGGAGACGCCGCTGATTTCGAAGCTCATGTGGGTCAACCTTTCTCGGATGTGTCATTGACGTTATGTCTGGGGGGTTCGGGTGGCGCGTCGGTCATGCCCAGATCGCGTGGCTGATGGCAACGCCGAGGAATGCCGAGCCGAGCCCGGCGACGATGGTGGCCACGATGTTGGCGGCGGCGAAAAACCTGGCGTCGTCCTCGAGCAGGCGCAGGGTCTCGTAGGAGAAGGTGGAGTAGGTCGTCAGCGCACCGCAGAACCCGGTGCCAACGGCAAGCTGGACGGCAGAGGAGGCGCCGCCGGCTGTGACGGCGCCGGTGATGATGCCAAGGATCAGCGATCCGAACACGTTGACGGCGAAGCTACCCCAGGGGAAGACCGTGTCATGGCGGGCTTGAACGGCCCGGTCGCCAAGGTACCGCAGCGGCGCCCCGATGGCCGCGCCGCCGATCACCAGGAGCAGGCTCACCGTTCGTGGCCAGGGGTGTTGAGGGGTGCGTGCCCGCCACCGACTCCGTCGGGGTTCGTGCCGACGTAGCGAATCACCTCACAGTCGTCGAGGATGACCAGTCCCTCGCTCACGAGCTCGTCGAGCTGGGGCAGGAACGCGCGGATGCGGTCGTGGCTGTCGACGATGACGATGACGACGGGCAGGTCTTCGGACAGGCTGAGGATCCGTGAGGTGTGGATCCTGCTGGTGGCACCGAATCCCTCGACGCCATGCAAAACGGTTGCTCCCGCCAGACCGGCCTCGTGGGCACGGTGGACGATCTCGGTGAACAGCGGTTTGTGGTGCCAGTGGCCCGAGTCTCCGACGATGATTGTGAGCCGCTGCGCAGTGCCGGTGAGTCTCATTGGATCCTCCAGTTGACCAAGTGTCGAGTTGCCGTTGCTGTCACCCATACGGCCAGAAGAGCGCCGATCGGAGTGATGACCAGGTAGAGCAGCGAGGTGACTACATGTGCGCCGGCAACGAGCTGTTGTATGTCGACCGTGTAGGTCGAGAAGGTGGTGAACCCACCCAGCACACCGGTCCCCAGGAACGGGCGGAGGAGGCGCTGCCTGCTCCATACCTCGGTGATCAGGACCATGAGGACGCCGATCAGTGCGCAGCCGAGGACGTTGATCGCCAGCGTGGTGAACGGAAAGGCGCCAGCAGGCGTCGGCCACCCTTGTCCGATCAGATACCTGGCCGCTGCGCCGGTCGCGCCACCGGCGGCGATGGCAGCCAGGATGGTGGTGTCGTCGCGTCCGCGGCGGATCAGTCCTGCCTGGCGCAGGTCGATGTCGTGGTCGACCGGCTCGCGGGCTGCGGCATCCGTATCGTCCATCGGCTGGCTGTCGGGCACCGGCGCGACCTCCATACCTGGACGGGCTCGCAGGGCACAGCGCACCGCGAGGACAACAGGCAGGGACTGTTGGTCACCCGACTCGGGTGACGGTTTGGGTACG
>Ga0209638_1000707_pt1 | contig 21992 bp, 19 predicted proteins | sample BarGraNGADG00211_FD_184490 | JGI IMG/M metagenome (GOLD analysis project Ga0209638, IMG submission 184490) | Arctic peat soil microbial communities from Barrow, Alaska - Barrow Graham LP Ref core NGADG0002-211 (SPAdes) (version 2) | ecosystem: Environmental > Terrestrial > Soil > Wetlands > Peat...
GCCCCGCTCCACCACCATTTCGAACTCGGGGGCTGGGACGAGGAGAAGGTGACGATGCGGTTCTGGATCGTAGGCGCCCTGGCCGGCATGCTCGGGGTGACGCTGTTCGTCGCCTCGCTGCGGAAGTAGGGCGCCGATGGGAAGTCGGATCGTCGACCCCGACGGGTTGACGGCGGCCGGCATCCGCGAAGGCGCCCTGGCAGGTCGGTCGGTCACGGTCCTGGGACTCGCTCGAAGCGGAATCGCAATGGCGCGCTTCTTCAGCGACGTCGGTGCCTGCGTCACGGTCTACGACGGCCGGGCCGCCGGCCAGCTCGGGCCCGCGATTGAGTCTCTGGGTAGCCGAGCGGTCGAACTCCGGTTGGGGCCGGACGTGGACCCGGCTTCGACCTGGGACTCCGCCGACCTGGTCGCGACGTCGCCGAGCATCAACCCCGACTTTCCCACGGCCGAGCCACGGCTTCGGGCCGCGCTCGCGGCGCTGGTGGCGGCCCATCGAGCCGACCCCGCAGGCGCGCCGGCGCTCGTCAGCGAGCCGGATCTGGTGCTGCGGCTGTGCCCTTGTCCGACCATCGGAGTCACCGGGACCAAGGGAAAAACGACGACCTCTTCACTGATCGCGGCTCTGCTGGCGACCGATCCAGCCCATCCGGTCGTCCTCGGCGGCAACATCGGCGTCCCTCTCGTAGAGCGATTGACGGAACTCAGCCCTGAGAATCGCGTCGTGATCGAACTCTCCGAGCTGCAGCTGCCGACGCTTTCGCGGGGAACCACGGTGGCCGTCTACACCAACGTCACCTCCGATCATCTTGATCGCCACGGCTCGCTGGAGGCTTATCGAACCGTGAAGCGGCGCCTGGCGGAGCTGGTCGATCCGAAGGGCATGCTGGTGCTCAACGCCGACGATCAGATCGTGGCCGGCTACGCCATTGGGGCGACGGTGCCGGTGGTTACATACACGCGCGGTCGCCCCGCGCCGGCCGGCCTGGGAGTGGAGGATGGCTGGATCGTGGCTCGAGGAGTGGCTCCGGATCCGCGATCCAACGGCCGGATCATGCCGATCGCGGAGCTCAAGATCCCGGGTGAGCACAATGTATCCAATGCCATGGCCGCGATTTCGGTGGCCGTGCTCTTCGAGATTCCGATTGGGGCGATCAGGCAGGCGGCCGCCGCGTTCACCGGCGTGGACAACCGACTCGAGCCCGTGGGCCTCGTGGACGGCGTGCGCTTCATCAACGACTCGCAGGGGACGCAGCCCGACGCCGTCGTGGCGGCGCTGAGAGCTTTCCCGAGGCCGCTGGTGCTGATCGCCGGTGGACGCGACAAGGGCGTGGACCTCTCCGGCCTGGGCCCCGTGGCGGCGGAGAGAGCGGACGCGGCCATCTTGATCGGGGAGTCCGGGCCGGCCCTCGCGGCCTTGTTCACGGCGAGTGGCATGGCTCGCGTCGAGCAGGTTCCGACGCTTGCCGCGGCCGTCGATCGCGCCGATGCGATTGCGCGTGATCTTCTCGCGGCGGGAAGCGGAGCCGGGGCCCCCGCGACGGTGCTGCTCAGCCCGGCTGCCGCGAGCTTCGACATGTTCGTGGACTACGCCGACCGCGGCCGGGCATTCCGCGACGCCGTCGGCGCGCTGGCCCGCCGCCGCTCAGCCGGGTCGGAGTGATGGGCGGGAACGACAAGAAGCGGCGATCCGGCGGCCGCGGCATCCATCAGCCAGAGGGGCTCGTCCTGCGCGGCGCTGGAGCCGCTATGCGCGACCCGGCTCAGCTTCCGCGCCACTCCGAGCACGCCACGCCAAGACATCCCGACGACCCGGGGTTGCACAACCGCGTGAGCCACGGCGGCAGCTCCGTCCGTTTGGGCACCGCCGTGCGGCGCGACGGTCTCCCGGGCTTCGAAGGGCCCAAGCGCGACCGCCATGAGCCCGACTACGTGATTCTCGTCTCGGTCGTTGCCCTGGCCGCCATCGGCATCCTGATGGTGTACTCGGCGTCTGCCATCCCGTCCTATGCGCAGAGCAACAACACGTTCCAGATGGTGGCGCCGCAGATCGTCGCCGGCCTGGGGGGTCTGCTGGCGATGGTGGTCTTGATGCGTGTCGACTACCGCTACCTGCGCAACGTCAGTGTAGTTTTCGCTGTGATCGCGATCGTGCTGCTGGTGGTGGTCCTGGTGCCCGGCTTCGGGGTCACAGTCGGCGGCTCGGCGCGCTGGCTCAAAATGCCCCTCTTCCAGGTCCACCCAGCCGAGGTCGCCAAGCTGGCCATGATCGTCTATCTCTCTCACTGGCTGGCGTCGCGAGGCACCGCCGTGAGGAGCTTCTGGCGCGGCATGATTCCGTTCGCGATCATCGTCGTGCCGTTCGTCTTCCTGGTGGCCCGGGAGCCGGATATCGGGACCACGACCGTGATCGCACTGACTGCTCTGGCTCTCTTCTACGTCGCCGGCGCGAATCTCCTCCACATCGGCCTCGCAATGCTGGCCGGCCTGGGCGGCGCGGTAGCCCTGATCCTGACTCTCGGCGCCTACCCACTCCAGAGGCTCCAGACGTTCCTGAATCCGTGGGCGGATCCCAAAGGGGCGGGATTCCACACAATCCAGGGCCTCGAGGCTCTCGGCGCAGGCGGGCTCTTCGGGACCGGCCTGGGCAACGAGCGCATCTACGTACCGAACGACTTCAACGACTTCATCTTCTCGCACGTCGCCCAGGAACTGGGTTTGGTCGGCGGCCTCGTGGTGATCGGGCTATTCGTGGCCTTTGCCTGGGCCGGTATCCGGACGGCGTTTCGGGCGCCGGATACGTTCGGCGGCCTCGTCGCGGCGGGGATCACGGCCTGGATCACGTTCCAGGCACTCATCAACATCGGCGTGGTTGTCAATGTCGTGCCTGTGACCGGCATCACGCTGCCGTTCGTATCGGCAGGAGGATCGTCGCTCGTGGTCAGCTTTGCCGCCGTTGGGATTCTGCTGTCGATTTCGCGGGAAACCGCGGAGCGAAGGGCGTGAAATGCGCCTGCTGATCGCGGGCGGGGGTACCGGCGGACACATCTACCCGGCCCTCGCCGTAGCTCGATCGCTGCAGGCGACTCCGACCGCGCCTGAGTTGCGCTGGATTGGGGGCTATCGCGGCCTGGAGGCGCAGGTGGTGCCGGCGTCTGGGATTCAGCTCCGACGCCTGTGGCTGCGCTCGCTTCGGACGGTGGACTTCAACGTCCACGCCGTGCTCGACCCGATCCGACTGGCTCTTTCGGTGCCTCAGGCGCTGGCGCTCTTGATGGTGCGGCGACCGAGCGCGATCTTCACGACGGGCGGATATGTCGCGATCCCGGTCATGCTCGCGGCGAGGGTGCTGCGCATCCCGGTGGTGATGTGGGATGGCAACGTGGTCCCGGGTCGCAGCGTCCGTATGACGTCGCGGCTGGCAAGCGCCATCGCCGTCACGTTCGAGGAGACCTGCGCGACCCTGGGGCGGCAGCGGCGATGTTTCGTCACCGGCACGCCGATCCGTGACCCGCGGGGACTCAGCCGGGCCAAGGCCCGCGCCCGACTGGCGGTCGCGGACGACGAGCACTTGCTCCTGATCTTCGGCGGGTCGCAGGCGGTGCGCCGCTTCAATCTAGCTGTGGCCGAGGCGCTGCCGCGCCTCGTGGCGCTCACCAATGTCATTCACGTGACTGGAGATGCCGGGTACGAAGCGGCAGTCGAAGGCCGTGACGCGTTGCCGGCCGAGATGCGGTCGCGCTACCGGCCCGAACGGTTCCTCGCGACGGGCATGGACGCGGCCCTGGCGGCCGCGGATCTGGTCGTGGGCCGGGCCGGGTCGTCCACGCTCTCCGAAGTGGCGGCCTTCGGGCTGCCGATGGTGGTAGTGCCGTATCCGCACGCCGCGGGTCATCAGCGGCGCAACGCCGAGGAGATGGTCCGCGCCGGCGCCGCGCTGCTCGTTGAGGACCAAGCATTCGACGCCGAGGCGCTGCTGACGGCGGCCGCCCTACTCGAGCAACCCGCGGAACGCGCCGCAATGGCGGCGGCCGCCCTGTCGCTGGCCCGGCCCGGTGCCGCCGCCGCTGTGGCCGAGTTGGTACTGGCGGCCGCGGAACGGCGCCACTTCCCGGACCCGGCGCGCGTAGAGGCAATTTCCCGAGGAGCGGCTTCGTGACGGGCGACTCTGCCGCCGCGCCGCGCGGCGCGGCCGTCGCCGCGGAACTGCGCGACCGTCTCGGGGTGCGGGCGCGTCTCGACGAGCCGCTGGCTCGCTACACGACGATGCGCGTCGGAGGCCCCGCGGACCTGCTCGTCGTGGCCCACGACGCCGCCGAACTGGCTGCGATCGTCCGCTTCGCTCGCGCGGCCGCGATCCCTCACGTCGTCCTGGGCCGCGGCAGCGACCTGGTGGTGAGCGACCGGGGGATCCGGGGGCTGGTGATCGTGTGCCGCGCCGAGGGCCACCGCATCGATGGCGTGCTCCTGATCGCGGAGGCGGGCTTGCCGCTGGCACGCGCCGCGATGCTCGCGCAGCGAGCCGGCCTCGCGGGCCTGGAGTTTGGTCTCGCCATTCCGGGGACTGTCGGCGGCGCGATCTGGGCGAACGCAGGCGCCCACGGCACCGACGTTGCGGCCGTGCTGGAGTCCGCGACCATACTTCGAGCCGACGGAACCGAGCGGGTCGAAACCGCCGCGGACCTGGGGCTGGCGTATCGGGACAGCCGCCTCAAGCACGCGCCGGCCGTCGGTATTGGCTCGGCCGCCACGACCGCCGACGAACTCGTGCTGGCCGCCACTTTCCGCCTCGCCCCGGAGTTGCCCGCCGTCATCAAGGCTCGGCTCGACGAGATCAGACGCTGGCGTCAGCAGCACCAGCCGATCGGTCTCCCGAGCGCCGGCAGTGTCTTCCGCAACCCGCCCGGCGACTCGGCCGGACGTCTCATCGACGCTTGCGGCCTGCGGGGAAGTCGCGTCGGCGGCGCCGCGATCAGCGACAAGCACGCCAACTTCATCGTCAACGACCGCGGCGCCACGGCATCCGACGTGCGACGCCTGGCCGAACGGGCTCGGGCGGCCGTCGCGACACGCTTCGGCATCGAACTCGTCTACGAGGTGCAATTCATCGGGGATTGGCCCGACCATGAGCTGGAGGAAAGATGAGAGGCAACGCGCGTCAGGCGGCGAAGGCGACCGCGACGGCCACCGAAACCAAGAAGCGGCCGGTCGTGGTGCTGCTCGGCGGGCCGTCAGCCGAGCACGACGTTTCTGTCGTCTCGGGTTGGGCGATCGCGGATACCCTGGCGCGGGCGGGACACCCTGTCGAGCGCGTCTTCATCGACCTCACCGGCGGCTGGTGGTCCATGCCGGCATCCGCCGCTTCCGGTCGACCCCAGGCCGGATCGTTCGACGACCCGCGCAAGGTCGGGGCCAGTGGGCCGATGACACCTGCCGGAGCTCTCGAATCGATCGCAGTCCGCGAGCCGCGCCCGGTCGTCTTCCCGGCTCTGCACGGGCCGTTCGGAGAGGACGGCACCGTCCAGGCACTCCTCGAGGCCTACGACCTGCCCTATGCCGGCGCCGGCGTGGCCGCTTCGGCCATTGGCATGGATAAGGCGATATTCAAGCGCCTCGCCGGCGGAATGGGGCTGCCGGTGTTGGAGTGGATCGAGGTCGGCGCCGCCCGTTGGGCATCCAACCCGGCCGAAGTTCAAAAGGACCTGGAAGCTCTGGCCGGGCGCGTGGGCGAACCGCGACTGATGGTGAAGCCCGCGCGACTGGGCTCGTCGGTCGGGATGACTCTGGCCCATGCCATCGGCGAACGCGCCGCCGCTCTCGATACCGCGTTCCAGTACGACAATCTGGTCATCGTGGAGCGCTATCTGGAGCACCCGCGTGAGCTCGAGGTGGCGGTGATGGGCAACGATCCCGCCGCGCTGTCGGCCTTCGGTCCGGGCGAGGTATTCCCGGGCCGCGAGTTCTACGACTACGTCGCCAAATACGCGGACGGCGTCTCGCGCACGATCCCCAAGGCCGAGTTGGACCCGGAACTCGCCGAGCGGATCCGCGAGATGGCTCGCGTCGCATACGCTGCGATCGGCTGCGAAGGCTTTGGCCGCCTCGATCTGCTGGTCTCGGGTCGTGAAGTCTTCGTCAGCGAGATCAACACGATCCCGGGCTTCACGCCGATCAGTCTCTTCCCGCAGATGGCCGCGATTGGTCTCGGTGGCTTCGAGGCCGTTTGCGAACGCATCGTGAAGCTGGCCGAGGAACGTCATGCCTCTCGCGTGCGGCGCCGCCTCAACCCCTCCGACCTGCCGCGTTAAGGTTCAAGAATGAGTTCCGGCCTTCCAGTTCGACGCAGCGGCTCTCAGGTTCGTCGCCGTCCAGTGCGCCGGTCCTCGCCACGCTTGCGCCAGGTCCAATTCCTGGCTCTGGCGACGATGGCCGTCTGTGCGCTGGCCATCTGGACCGTCGGAGCCGCGCCCGTCTTCGGCGCCCGCGACCTGCAGATCAACGGCGCCCGCTTCACGTCCCGAACGGAGGTCGAGGCTCTGGTCGGTCTCGACCGCTCGCCGAATCTCTTCCGCTTCGGGACAGACCGCCTCGCCGAAGAGTTGGTGATGCTGCCGGCGGTTCAAACGGCGAGAGTCGAGATCCGCCTGCCATCCACGATCGTGGTCGATATCGTCGAGCGCGAGCCGGGCATGATCTGGATCATCGGCGGCCATCGCTACGTGGTCGACCAGGGCGGCCTCCTCTTCGGGCTCGTCGACGAAGCCGGCAATCCGATCGCTTCGGATGCGGGACCGCTGCAGCCCACGCCATCGCCTTCGCCGAGTGCCACGGCCCAAGCCACGGCCACGGCTGCCGGCGCTCATTCGCCGGCGCCGCCGGCCCGGCCGTCGCTGGCTTCAGTTCCGACCGTGAACCCCGGTGTCACTCCCGGGTCGCAAGCCATGAGCGGCCTGCCGATCGTCTTCGACCGTCGCGACGTCTCGGCGAAATGGGGTCTGGGCAGTCGGGTTGATGCCGTCAATCTCGACGCCGGCTACCGGCTCGGCAACCTCAAGCCTGCCGACCTCGGCAGTACGGCGACCGCCCTGACGGTGGTCCTCGACGACGACCACGGCTTCACCGTGAGCGCCACGCCGGCCTCATGGGTAGCCGAGTTCGGCTTCTACACGCCGAACCGGCGCAAGGACACGGTCATACCCACGCAGATCCGCGACCTGGGATTGATGTTCACGCAATTCGGCGAGTCCCACGTAGGGTGGGCGTTTCTCTGGGCGGACATCTCGGATGCCCACCAGAACTCGTACCTGCCGCGATGAGCGGTCGACGAGGCCTGCAGGCAGCGCCCCGCTCCTGCACCAAGACGGGTTGCCCGTCCTCCCTCTCGTCGGGTAGCCTTCACGTACTCGTCTCGTCTGCCCTGGAAGGACCGTCACCGTGTTCCTGCCCCTAGCCGGACTCCTCGTAGGCGTCCTGCTCGGCCTGGCCCTCGGCGTCAAGGTCGACTTGGAGGTCGCTCGCTATTCCGGCGTCGCGATCCTGGCCGCCCTCGACTCCGTCCTGGGGGCCGTTCGTGCGGAGCTCGACGGCGCCTATGACAACCGCGTCTTCATCAGCGGCTTCGTCACCAACACCGTGGTGGCCGTGCTGCTTGTGTTCATCGGCGATCGGCTCGGGCTGGAGTTGTACCTGGTAGCCTCGATCGTGTTCGGGCTCCGGATCTTCCAGAACGTGTCGCTCATCCGCAGACATTTCATATAAAGGGGACGTAAGCGAGTGGAACGCGAAGATGTGCTCGTCGGTATCGACGTTGGGACGAGCAAAGTCTGCGCTCTCATCGGCGAGCTGAGCCGGGATGGCAACCTGACCATCATCGGTAAGGGCGTGGTGCCTGCCAGTGGGCTCAAGAAGGCCGTCGTCATCAATATCGAACAGACGACTCGGTCGATTTCCGGAGCCGTGGAGCACGCAGAACGGCTATCGGGCTATGAGATCGAGCTGGCCTATGTGGGCGTGGGCGGCCAGCACGTCGAGAGCCAGAACTCGCGCGGCGCGGTCGCGGTCAGCGGCCACCACCGCGAGGTCACCCGGGAAGACATCAGCCGCGCCACGGAAGTGGCCCGCGCAGTGACGATCCCATCCAACCGCGAGGTGCTGCACGTAATCCCGCGCGGCTACATCGTCGACGGCCAGGAGGGCGTCAAGGATCCACTCGGTATGAGCGCCATCCGTCTGGAGATCGAGACCCACATCGTGACGTCCTCCGCCACGGCCGTTCGGAACCTGGCCAAATGTGTCCTGGCGGCCAACGTCAAGATCGACGAGCCGGTCGCCAACTCCCTCGCCTCGGCCGAGGCGGTCCTATCCGACACGGAGCGCGAGCTGGGCGTGGCCGTGGCCGACATCGGCGCCGGCACGATCGACCTGGCCCTCTTCCTCGACGGGTCGCCGTTCAAGACCGCGGTCCTGCCGGTCGGCGGCAACAACGTCACCAACGACGTGGCCATCGGCCTCAAGACGAGCATTCAGGTTGCCGAAGAGCTCAAGATCGTCTACGGGTCGTGCGATCTCGAAACCGTCTCCCCGGACGAAATGGTCAGCGTCGCAATGCTCGGCGAGCCCGCCGGCCGGACCGTGAGCCGGGTCGAGGTCTGCAGGATCATCGAAGCGCGCATGCGTGAGACTTTCGAGCTGCTGCGGGCCGAAATCCGTTCCGCCGGCGATGGGCTGCTTCCGGCCGGCGTGGTCCTGACGGGCGGGGCGAGCCAGCTCGCCGGTGCCGCGGCGCTGGGCCGCGAAGTCCTGGACATGCCGGTCCGCGTAGCCGGTCCCGTGGGCGTCCTCGGTCTCACCGACGACATCATGAATCCGGCCTACAGCACCGCGATCGGGTTGCTCTTCTGGGGCGCGAAGGGTCTTGCTGCCGGCGAACCATCGAGGCTTGAGTCCGCTCCGGCAATGGGCAGCTTGTCCCGCGTCCGCGACGCCCTGCGGAGCCTCTTCCCATAGCCTGGGCAGGCCGGCCCGCCGATCGGTTCGCGGCACAGCGGCGAGCGAAGTGAGGCCCCACGATGAAGACAGCCGAGCTAGCGATCCAGACGGGGCGCAGCCGCGGGCTCACCAACCTGACCGACGCGTGCGCCCGTTTCGTCGGCGGGGAGGGCGACGGGCTGCTGGTGGTCTTCGTACCTCATGCCACCGCCGGCGTCGTGATCATGGAGCTCGGCTCCGGGTCGGAGGCGGACCTGATGGCGAGCCTCGATCGGCTGCTGCCGCGCGATGAGGGGTGGGTCCATAGCCACGGTTCCCGGGGGCACGGCGCCGACCACGTTCTGCCCCTGCTTGCCCCACCGTCACTGACGGTTCCGGTCGTCGATGGACGGCTGACACTGGGAACGTGGCAGTCGATCGCCTTGCTGGACACCAACCCGGACAACCCAATCCGGACCGTTCGCCTCACCTTTGTACCGGGCTGAGCGTGCCGGGCTGGGCCGGCCTGGCGGTAGAGCGACCTCGCTGGGGAGTCCGGCCCATTTTCCGGGCCGTTTTCGGCCCATGTTGTGAACTAACGTTCACACCGCCTTCTCAAAAGACCCTGTTTCGCTGCGCGGGCGGCCATACCCAAAAGACCGTTCGGGGGTATACTCCTGTACATCCGAGCCAGCCCCGTCACGAGCTACCTCTACATCCATCTCGGGGGGGCCGGACCGCACGACAACGTCTGCCGGAGAGTCACCGGAGGATAGGAAATGCCGCTACGGTCCGATTCCGAGAACTTTGCGCTCATACGGGTCATTGGAGTTGGCGGGGGCGGTAGCAACGCCGTCAACCGGATGATCCGGGCCGAGATGATGGGCGTGGAGTTCATTGCCTGCAACACAGACGCGCAGGCTCTGCTCCAGTCAGATGCGCCCCACAAGATCCGAATTGGCGACAAGATCACCAAGGGTCTCGGTGCGGGCGGCGATGCCTCCATCGGCCAGAGAGCGGCCGAGGAGGACTCCGAGAAGATCGCCGACGCCTTGCGTGATTCGGACATGGTTTTCATTACGGCCGGTCTGGGCGGTGGCACGGGCTCCGGCGCCGCTCCGGTCGTGGCCGAGATCGCCAAAGACCTGGGCGCCCTGACCATCGGCATCGTGACCAAGCCGTTCGCCTTCGAGGGCGTCCGCCGCAAGCTCATCGCGGAACGAGCCGCGGAAGAGCTCCGAGCCAAGGTCGATACCCTGATCACCATCCCCAACGACAGGCTGCGCGACGTCGTGCAGAAGAACACGTCACTGGTAGACGCATTCCGGTTCGTGGATGACATCCTGCGCCAGGGAGTCCAGGGGATCAGCGACATCATCACCGTTCCTGGCCTGATCAACCTCGACTTCGCGGACGTGCGAACCATCATGAGCGACGCCGGGTCTGCCCTGATGGGAATCGGCCGGGCCTCCGGCGACAGCCGCGCGCTGGACGCAACGCGTCAGGCGATAGCCAGCCCGCTCCTCGAGATCAACATCAACGGCGCGCAGGGCATTCTGTTCAACATCGCCGGGTCGGCCAACCTGAGCCTGTTCGAAGTCACCGAAGCGGCGGAGGAGATCCGCGCCGTCGCCGATCCCGAAGCGAACATCATCTTCGGCACCAGCTTCGACGAGCGCCTGGGCGACGAAGTCATGATCACCGTCATCGCCACGGGCTTCGACGCCACGCGCAAGCGCGACGTCGCTCGGCGCGAATCGAACACGTTCCAGACCCCGGTGCCGGTCCACGTGCAACGGCCCGAGACGACGGACTTCCTCCAGGAATTCGAGCGGCAGCGCCGCGAGTCCGGCGACGGCCTGCCTCAGCGCCAGCGCTACCAGTCGGTCGGCCATTCGTCCGGCAGCGGCGATCGCCAGCCCGTACCGGTTCCGGTCCAGGCGTCACCCCCTCCGCGGGCCACGATGGATCCGTCGCCTGTGCGGCACAAGTACGACGAGGACAACCTCGAGATCCCGAGCTTCTTGCGCCGCCGCGACCAAGAGGACAAGGGTTAGATCCCGGAAGCCTTGGATTTCGATAGCGACCCGGATCCCCAAGCCGTCGCCTCTTTCGGCGCAGCCCGATCGCGCATCTTCGGCATAGTTGCCGACGCGTGCGCTCGTTCCGGGCGGGACCCACATGAAGTCACGCTGGTCGCCGTCTCCAAGACCGTGGACGCGTCCCGACTGCGAGACGCCGTGGCGGCCGGATTCGACATCCTGGGTGAGAATCGCGTCCAGGAGGCCGAGGCGAAGGCCCCCGCGATTGCGGGCGCGTGCTGGCATCTCATTGGCCCGCTCCAGTCGAACAAGGCACGGCGGGCGGTCGAGTTGTTCGACGCGATCGAGTCGGTCGATTCGGTCGATCTGGCCCGCAGGCTCGATCGACTGGCCGGCGAGCTTGGGCGGGCCCCGTTCGGCGTCTACCTGCAGGTCAACGTCGATCGCGATCCGGCCAAGGCGGGCTTTCTGCCGGAGGCGCTCGAGGCAGAGCTGGCGGTCCTCGGCGGCCTTTCAAATCTCCGGCGGCTTGGCCTCATGACCGTGGGGCGGCTAACGGGTTCGGCGCGGGAGAAGCGGATGACGTTCGTGCGGCTGCGCGAGCTATCGGAACGGCTGCGGGGTGGGGAAACGGCCGCGAGCGGCGGTGGAGGCGCTCCAAGCGCCGGGCTCGGCGCGGGGCTGTCGATGGGCATGACGGCCGACTACCCGATAGCGGTGGAAGAGGGTGCCACCGTAATCCGTGTCGGCAGGGCGATCTTCGGCGCGCGATAGGCCCGCGGCGAAGGGCAGGGCAGGCGTTCGGTTGGTCCGGTGGAAGTAGCAGGGCCCGGCGGGCGGGATGCGCCGATCGGAATATGGCCCGTCACGGCTTTGGGGCGATAATAGCTGCGTGGAATATCGCCCCCGGCCGCTTGGACGACAACGCGACTCCGAGGTTCGCTTCGCTGTGCGACTCACGCCCCGCGGCGGCGAGGACCGCGTCGACGGCGTCTCGCCAGAGGGGGAGCTGCAAGCGCGCGTCTCGGCGCCTGCCGTCGGGGGAGCGGCCAACGCTGCGCTAGTGCGGCTGATCGCAACCGAACTGGACCTGCCGCGCTCGGCCGTCCGCCTCGTGGCCGGGGCCAGCGGCCGCCACAAGCTCGTCGTCGCGGAGGGCATCAATGCCGAGCGCGTGGTTCAGCGCTGGCCCGGCCTCAAGGTCTAGGCGCGTTGGGGGCACGTCCCGGCCGGGGCCCGGGTCTCTTCGCGGCCGCTATAATCGGCGCTCGTCGGTGCCCCGGCGACGCAACGTGCCCGCGGGCGATTAGCTCAGTTGGTTAGAGCGCGCGGTTCACATCCGCGAGGTCACTGGTTCGAGTCCAGTATCGCCCACCATCCCCTCCACGATGCGATCCGCATTTACCAACCCGTCGGCCGGGAGACGGGCTGTTTCAGCGAGATACCGCCGGCCGCGGTTACAGACGAAACCCGCCTTCGGCGCGACGGCGATCCGGGCCTGCGTGGCCGTCGCGGGCCACTTGTCGCCTAACACCGCCCCCGCCGGTAAACGCGCGGAACACCCGTGCCGGCCCTGCCCGCATCCAGCGCCGCCGCGGGTGGCGATGCGCCTCAGTCGAGACGGTACTCGAGTTTGTAGGCGACCTCCGGGCCGCCCGGCGCCTCGAAAGTCCCTTCGCCGGTGATGCCCGCAAGCTCGCCCGTGCCCGATCCGGGGATGATGCGCCAACGGCCATTCGAGGCCTTGCCGTCATGGTTGCCGGTGGACTCCAGGATCAGGCTGCCCGACCGCCTATCGATCGAGCCTTCGATCCGTTGGAAGCCGGCGAACACGGCCGAGCGATCCGGCCGGTAGCCGAACACCCACTCGACCGACCCGACGCCTTCAATCGAGCCGACGAAGCGCTGGCTACCACTGACGCGAGTGAGCTTCACCTCGCCGGGGGCCTCGCGCACCGTCTGCTCGCCGCCGCCTGTGACCGTGAACTTGCCCGAGGCCGTGCTCATAGCGAAACCGCCGCGCCCGCTGTTGCCGACCGGAAGAGCGCATCGATCGTCCGCGCCTGACCGAGCGCGTCGGCTCGGCCGAGCAGCGGCTCTCCGTGCCCCAGGATTGCGGCGCTCATGTTCTCCATCTCCAGGCGATACGCATCGTCCGGAGCCACCGGGACGTCGCGGCCGTCGTGGATGATCCCGCCCATCTGGCCCTGCCAGGGATCGCGCATCAGCAGGTTGCCCCGGCTGCCGATTGCCTCGAGGGAACGGTGCGTGGACGTGAAACCGGCCACGATCTCGGCGACCACGCTCGATGGGAACCGGAGCAGGCCCGAGAAACGCTCGTCAACACCCGAATAGGCGAGGGTCTGGTGTCCGAATACCGACGACGGATCGACTCCCGCTACCAGCCGCGAGCCGCTGACCGTGTAGCAGCCAACGTCCATCAGGGCGCCGCCGTCGAGAGCAGGGTTGAGCCGAACGTCGGTCGTGGCCTGGAGGACGAAGTTGAACGTGGCCCGGATCGACTGCACCTCGCCCACCTCGGGCAGCAGTTCCAGGAAGCGGCGCACCTGCGGGGCGTGACGCCACATGAAGGCTTCCATGAGAACCAGGCCCGCGGCCTCCGCGGCGTCGAACGCCTCGACGACCTCATGGGGATGGCGCGTATAGGGCTTCTCGCACAGGACGTGCTTGCCGGCCGCGAGCGCCATCATCGTCATGGGGTGATGGAGCGAGTTCGGGACGCCGATGTAGATCGCGTCCACCTCCGGATCGGCGAGCAGGTCCTCGTATGAGCCGTAGATTCGCCTTATGCCAAAGCGCGATGCGAACTCCGTCGCTCGTTCGCGACTCCGGCTGCCGGCTGCGACAACGCTGAAATTGGCCGCTCGACCGACGTCTTGCAGCAGTCTCGAAGCGATGGCTCCGGGGCCCAGGATGCCCCAGCGGACCTTGTCGGACGTAGGCATTTCGAACTCCGGCTACTTCGAGCGTGGGCGTGGTGCGGCAGGAAGCTTGCCTTCCGGGGCCGCTGCCGGCACGGGGATCTCGCGGTCGTTGTGGGTCGTGTAGTCGGGCACCTTGCGCTCGTACGAGCCGATCATCAGCGGTGACGAGATCATGAAGTCGGCCGAGGCTCTGTCGCAGGCGACGGGGATGTTCCACACCACCGCGATCCGCAGCAGCGACTTGACATCGGTGTCGTGCGGCTGAGGTTCGAGCGGATCCCAGAAGAAGACGAGGAAATCGATCGTGCCGTCCGCGATCATCGCCCCGACCTGGAGGTCGCCTCCGAGCGGTCCGGACTGAAGGCAGGTCACGGGAAGTTCCAACTCGCGCTGCAGCATCGTGCCCGTAGTCCCGGTCGCCACCAGGTCGTGCATCGCGAGCAGGCCGCGGTTGTAGCGCGCCCACTCGATGAGGTCCGGCTTCTTGTTGTCGTGAGCGACGAGCCCGATCCGCTTGCGGGGCTGTAGGTCCAGCTTCATCGAGGCCATCCTTGTCCGGCCGCGGCTCCGTCGTGCCGCCGGCCGGGGCCAGCATGGCAGAAGAGCCGCCGACGCGCCTCGGGCCAGTTCGGCCGACGCTACGGCGACGCGCGCCGCCGGCTGCCGTGCCTGCCGGGCTGCCGGCTGCCGGGCTACCGCTTAGTTGGCTGCGGCTCGCCTGTAGACCATCGCCTCGCCGTTCTCCGAGATCGTCAGTAAATCTCCCGCAACCCAAGCTTCGGCAGCCTGGTCTCGACCGGTGGCGCTCGCGTGCAACCGTCCATCGGAGCTAACGGACCAGCGACCGTCCTTCTGGCGGCCGCCCGGCAGCGTTGCCACCATCGTTCCGTCCGGCAGAAACGTCATGGAGATGGGGCCCATCTGCCACGAGCCAAGGATTGCCTGGGCCAGCGGCCGCGGATCGCGCTGATCCGCGGGCGGTGGTGTAGTCACGCTCGATCGTTCGGGACGCATGACCTTCCCGATGGCCTCGAGTTCGGCGCGCGCCTCCGCGGACTGGACCGGGTCGGACGAGAACGTAGAAGCGATTGCGGCGCGGACTGCAACGAAGGGATTGGCGGTGGCGCCCGCGGGCAGTGGCCGGTCCGGCAAGCGCTCGAGGTTCAGGATCACGTGGCTCCGCGGCAGGACGTAGAGGCTGACGATGCCAACTTCCGGCGCCGCGTTGTAGGCGGTGCCGTCCACCTGGAAGGTCTGGCCTGCAACGTCGATGTAGTAGTTGGTGTACCTGGTGTGACTGGACTCGGAGTCGCGGGTGTGCTTGCCGATGGCCCCTTCGAGGGTCTCGACTCGGCCTCTGTTCAAGTCCTGAGTCAGAGCGGAAGGGGCGGTTGCGGCCCGGAAGGACACGATCGCCGCAACGACGAGGAGGCCTGCGCCGGCGAGCGGACGTATCCACGCGTTTGGTGCAGATCCGGGGCCCGCCACCAGGAGAACCGCCAGGCCCACGCAGGCGGCCGCAATGATGAACTCGTCCTTGCGCCCTGCCCGGGCCATTCCCCGGAGCCTCGCCACTTGCGGGTCGGTAAGGCGGCCGCTCTTGTTAGTCTCGAGGTCGGCCGCCGGGAAGGGATCAGTGTTGCTCGCAATCATGTGCATCGCCTCCGCCACGTGACGCTAGTCGTAAGAGAGACAAGGGGCGCGGACGCGAGGCGGGGCGCCCACCAGACGAACCGAGCGGTCGGTGGAGGGGAACGTTCAGCCTTGCTGGCGGTCGCCAGAAGCGCGTTGGTCGCCGCGGTCGCCGCGGCCGCCGCGGTCGCGCTGACTCGCCTGGCTGAGGCGGTAGTTCGCGCCGCAGGCGGCCTGGTTGCCCTCGTGGGCGGCGGCGCTCAGTTGGTGGTCGTGGAGGTTGGTGGCGTCGCCGGCCGCGTACACGCCGGGCACGTTCGTGTGCTGTTCGGAGGTCACGACGATCTGGCCGAGCGGGCTCAGCTCGAGGCCGAGCTGCCGGGCGAGCTCGGTGGCGGCCATGGTGCGGCGGATCGTGTAGACCTGCTCGACGGGGAGCCGCGTCCGCCCGGGATCGTCCAGAACGAGCGCCTGCATCTGGCCGTCCCGGTTCACGTACTCGGCGACACCGCATGGGTGGGCGGCGATGCCCGCCGCGACCAGATCCGCCAGTCGCTCGGCCGGAACATCGAAACCCTCCGGCCGGCCGGCCACGATCGTCACGCGGTCCGTGAAGTCGAGCAGATCCAGGGCGGTCTGGACCGCATCTTCGTCGTGGCCGACGACGCCCACGTTGCGGTCGATCGACTCGTAGCCCTCGCAGTGGAGGCACCAGAAGAGACTCCGCCCCACGCACTCGTTCCGACCGGCGAACTCCGGGAAGTGGCCGAACGCGCCGGTGGCCAGGATTACGCTCCGAGCGAGCACTTCCAGCGGGCCGCCCTGCGGGACCTCACCGAACATGCCGGCCATCTCCGCGTCGCGCGGGACGCTCGGACCAGGCAGGTGCCCGAACATGCCACCCTCCGGCAGCCTCTCGATCCGCAGCCGGAACAGATCGCCCTCGCTCGCCGCAGTGGCGACGTGACCCAGGAGAAGCTGCACCCCGTATTTGGCCGCGTGGCGCCAGCCGAGCCGGCGGATATCCGCGCCCTCGATCCCGTCGGGGAAGCCCAGGTAGTTGTAGGCGGTGTGGTGCCAGAGGAAGCGATCGCGCTCGTCTACGAGGAGCACGCTGCGGCGCATGCGGCCCAGGTTGATGGCCGCCGAAAGGCCGGCAGTCCCGCCGCCAACGATGACGCAGTCCATTTCGCGCGGCTCAGGTTCGGGCGATTTCATGGCCCAATCATCAATCATCTCAGGTCATGGTGCGGGGGTTTTACCGACTACGGTGGCTACTGCAATGCGATTGGCAACGCTCAACCGGGGCGGCCCTAGACAACCTGGGACGCGATCGCGGGAATCGTGCGATCCACCGGTAGCCCTTCGTCTTTTGGCGTCGGACCTTGCGCGCCTTCCGCGTTTGTTGAGCGCGTGAGCCGGCGGCCTGCAACAGAACCGACATATTGGACAACGCCTGCGACAAATGGCCCCAGTCGTTCGTTATCAGATCGGACGGCAACTATGTGGAGACTCGAATAGATCGGCCTAGGGGTGCGATTGTGGAGAGCAGCGGGTCGAGTGGCGAGCCCACGGACGAGGCGTTCGAAAGGGTCTACCGAGCCGCATGGTCACCGGTCTTCCGATACTCCCTTGCGCTCGTTCGCGACCTAGATGATGCGGCTGACATCGCCGCCGAGACGTTCGGTCGAGCCTACGTCGCATGGCGAGCGGGCAAGGGACCGAGCGCGGAGCCTCTTCCCTGGCTCTTCTTGATCGCGCGTCGGATCTTCATAGATCACGAGCGGAGACACCGCCTCGTCCGATGGCTGCGTCTTCCATCTGCCGCAGGCACGCCGTCAGATGATCCGCTGTATCGGAGTGAGCTCTGGCTGTGGTTTGGCCAACTTTGTGACGTTCTCCCAACACGTCAGCGCGAAGCAGTGGTTCTTCGTTATGGGTTCGACCAATCCGATGCGGTGATAGGGCACCTTATGGGCATCTCACCGGGAGGGGTTCGCACGTTAGTCTCCAGGGCTTTGTCGCAGATGCGCAGCGATCTGGAGGTCCCCAAGTGAACCGCAAGGAAGAGGAGGGTCAGGAAATGCCGTTGCACTCCATCCATGACGAACTCGACCAGTCCACCGAGGAGAAAGCCCGTCGCCTCAAAGGCCGCTTCTCAGAGATGGAAATGCTCGTTCCTTCTCGACCTCCCCTCAAGTCGATCCTGCCCGATCCCTCCACCGACCGGCCAGGACGACGTCTTGTGCGGTCACCGATCGGCGCTCTCGCAGGGGTGGCGTTGGCGGCCTTCCTGGTCGCAACGGGCCTCCTCATCAGGGAGGGCAGCGTATTCCCGCAAACCCCTTCGGCCCCCCAAGTATTCTCGTCCGCCGCAAGCGTTGTTCTGGGTACCAGCTTCGGCTTATTAGCGAAGGGACACCTGCTGAGCGCCACATGGTCGCCCGATGGCTCACATGTAGACGTCGCTGTGCAATCGCTCGAAACGGTGCCTGCGACCCCAACGTCACAGAACATCTTCGACAAGGCGGGATCGAAGATCACCACCCTGACCGCAGATTGGCTGAGGTGGACAAGCCCCAGCGCATATGTGGTGGGGCGGACAGATTCAGCCGGGACCGTGCACGAGTCGGCTGGCCAACTCGGCAGTTCAGCGGAGACAGCCGTGCCTTCCGGTTCCGCGATAGTCGAGCCTATGGGTTCGTTGTCATGCGTCGCGTCCTCTGTCGGGCTCGACTTCACTGTTTGGATCGGCGGCAAGGAATCTGCCTCAATGCCCGGCATTCCTCGTGCATGTTCCTCGGACGGCACCGAGGTCGCCGTGCTGCAGGTCACCCAGGAGGGAGTCCCCAATGCCGGTTGGATCCGGGTGGTTGACACGCGCACCGGCAAAGTCACGCGTGATCTTCCAGCCGCGCAGTCTTACGATCGAGCATGGGCATCGTTCAGCCCAAACGGACTGGCTCTCGCCTTCGCGAATTCGGCGGACGCGATATGCATTGCGAACCTCTCGACTGGGCAAACGCAACAGGTCTTGGCGGGCGGTTACCAAGGACCGATCACGCCGGCGTGGCTTCCCGACGGACGATTGGCAGTGCCCGATCCGCAGACGCGGAAGGTCCGCGCATTCGGCGTCAGCGGGACAGAATCCGCTGTGAGTCTCCCGTTCGCACCCAACTTGTTTGTTTCCAGCGCTGGGGTCGCGTTCGCCTTCGACAGAAGCTCGACGACCCTGTTCACCCAATCGAGCGACGGAACGGCCGCCACGCTCAACGTGGGAGCTTCGCCGTACATGGTGTCGTGGTCGCCCGACGGACGCGAGGCTGTTGTGATCTGTGCGGATCTCACGCCGACGAACGGCTACTACGACGAGACGGCGGCGCTCGTAGTCTCCCACTAGGCAGCGGAGTTCAGCTAAATCCTGGGCCCATCAAAGCGGGCCCGCGAATGAGGCGCAGGGTGTTGAGCTTGTGGACGCCCGCCAATGGGAGGTCGTGAACCGCCCCGGGAAGGTGGAGTGGAGACTCACACCGACCGGATATATGGCGGTCGAGCGTTCCAACCAGGCCGATCTGGCTGCCCCCTTGCTCGCGGATGGCCGCGACGGCGTACTCATTTCAGGGGGCGACGCGGAGGGCACGGCCGATCTCCATGACCCGGCAGAGGTCAGTTCACGCCAACGGGATCGATGGGCGCTACGTACGACAACGTCGCCGTTCGACTGGCCGACGGTTGTCTCTTCTTCCGCGGTACTCCCTCGGCTCTCTACTGGCAATAGAGCCTCGCGCGCTCTCCACGAAGCCATAGTGGCCTCGCGCCCGAGCTAGCCGCGCGCCTCGAAGCGTTCGAGGGCGTAGCGGGCGACCTGGGACTCGTCGAGCACGACGACGGCGGGGACCGTCATTCGGCCCCCGTCGATGGGGAGTGGCATGCCCAGCAGGTCGTGGACCAGGATGCCGGCCGTGGCCAGGCCGTGTGCCGGCTCGGTGCCGCGTTCGGCGGCAGGCATCGCGGCCGCGATCCGGAGCACCGCGGCGATCCCCACCCCGGTCTCGAAGTACGTGCCCAGAACCACGGACGCACCAGCGGCCGTCGCGGCCTCGACGACGCGCATGGTCGCAGCCAGCCCACCGACACGGGCGGGCTTGACGATGACAACATCCACCGCTCCCTCGGCCAATGCGGCCCGCGCGGATCCCTCGGAGTCGATGCTCTCGTCGAGCGCGATCGGAACTCGGATGCGTTCCCGGAGCGCGGCGTGGCCGGCCATGTCCCAGGCGGCAAGGGGCTGTTCCACGTATTCGATCCGGAACGGCGAGATGGCCGCGATCCGTTCGGCGGCGGTATCGAGGTCCCAGGCGCCGCCGGCGTCGATCCGCAGACGCGGCTCGGGGCCCACCGCGGCGCGAATGGCTCGCAGCCGATCGACGAGCTGATCCGTCGTCCGCTCGAAGCCGGCCCTCAACTTGAGGGTGCGAAACCCCAGCTCGATCGCCTGCGCGGCTGCTTCCGCCCCGGCACCGGGCCCGGCGAAGGAAATGGCCGCGCTGACGGCGATCGTGGTCACGGTCGCCTGCAGTGCGAGGCCGGCGGCCGGCGTGGCGCCGGCTCGGGACGTGGCGCCGGCTCGGGACGTGGCGCCGGCTCGGGACGCGGTGCCGGCTCGGGACGTGGCGCCCGCCGCCTGAGCTGCTATCAGGGCGCCGATCGCGCCATCGACAGCGGCCATCGCCGCTCGCCCGGGTTCGCCTTCGGCCGCCAGGTCCGACCATGTTGGCGTCCTCCCCGCAGCCAACTCCGGCACGATCTCGCGAATCAGCGCTGCCAGGGAGCCCGTGGTGACATCCGCGGCAAGCGGGTTCAGCGCCGCTTCGCCGAGCCCTTCGTTGCCTTCGGCGTCCACGACGCGCAGCAGCCACGTGCGCCGATGCGTGAATTCGCCGGTCGCGTCCAGCAGCGGCCGTCGAAATGGGACTCGGATGTGGATCGCCTCGACGCGTTCCAGACGCGGCAGGGCAGGGAAGTAGGGCTGGGGCATTGTCGAATTCTAGGGGTCGCGCTCAGGCGGGTTTGACCTGCGGCTCGGGCGCCGGCTCGGATGCGGGCCGAAGGCGCGGCCGTGGAGTCCCCAATCGACCCTTGAGGCGCAGGAAACGCTGCTCGATAACGTAGTACGAGACGATCGCGATGCCACGCAGACCATCGAGTTCCGGCCGGTGCTTCAGCCGCGGAGGTTACGCCACGCCGCGCAAGCCGCGCGGCCAGCGGCGAGAATAGGGGCATGGATCGACAGCTTCTCTCCGGCGACGAGGCAGTCGCCCTCGCGGCGTTGCATGCCGATGTCGCCCTCGGCACCGGCTATCCGGGCACTCCTTCAACCGAGATCCTCGAGACGTTCTCGGAGCTGGGCGGGCGGGCCCAATGGGCGCCCAACGAGAAAGTGGCGCTGGAAGTGGGCCTGGGCGCGGCATACGGCAATGTCAGGGCCCTCGTCACGATGAAACACGTCGGCCTCAACGTGGCCGCCGACCCGCTCTTCACGGCCGCGTACACCGGCGTGAACGGGGCCTTGATCGTGATCACAGCCGACGATCCGGGCATGTCCTCCTCGCAGAACGAACAGGACAACCGCCGCTACGCCATCGCCGCGGGCCTGCCGATGATCGAGCCCGCGGACTCCCAGGAGGCCTACGACTTCTTCTTCACGGCTGTCGAAATCTCCGAACGGTGGAAGATCCTGGTCCTCTACCGGATGACCACCCGCGTCTGCCACTCCAAGTCGATCGTGGTCGCCCGGTCCGCGGACGGTGGCGCGGGCATCGGAGGAGCCGCTTCTGCGCACGCCCCGCACTTCGAGCACGACATCACGGGCCGGGTCATGATCCCGGCGAACGCCCGACCCGCGCATCGGCGGCTCCGAGCCAAGCTCGCGGAGATCGCGGCCTGGGGCGAGAGCCCCGAAGCGGCCGCCCTCAACCGCGTGGAACCGGGGAGTGGCGGCCACTCCCTCGGCCTCATCGCCAGCGGCGTCTCGTGCCTGCACGCAGCCGAAGCCGCTCCCGGCGCCACGATCCTGCGGATCGGGCTCGTGAATCCGCTCCCCGTGGAGCGGGCACGTGCCTTCGCCGCCTCGGTGGAACGCGTCGTGGTCGTAGAGGAGGGCGACCCCGTCATCGCCGACTCCCTCCGCGCCGCCGGCATCGTGCTCGAGTCGAAGCCCGAGATGTACCGCTTCGGAGAGCTGGACGTGGCGCGCGTCCGCCGGATTCTGGCGGGCGACACCTCGCCGGAACCAGCCCCGGCTCGTGGCAAGCCGCCCGAGCTGTGCCCCGCCTGTCCGTACCACACGGTCTACGGCACGCTCCGCAAGCACGATTGCATCGTGGCCGGCGATATCGGCTGCTAC
>Ga0209638_1000708_pt1 | contig 21985 bp, 20 predicted proteins | sample BarGraNGADG00211_FD_184490 | JGI IMG/M metagenome (GOLD analysis project Ga0209638, IMG submission 184490) | Arctic peat soil microbial communities from Barrow, Alaska - Barrow Graham LP Ref core NGADG0002-211 (SPAdes) (version 2) | ecosystem: Environmental > Terrestrial > Soil > Wetlands > Peat...
GCGATGACCGCGACAAAGGACAGGCCATTGATCGTGAAACACCAGGCCGGTCCGAGGAGGGCGTACACGGCGCCCGCCGCCGCCGGTCCAAGCGCCGTCGCCATGTTGAACATCGAACCGTTGAGTGCGATGGCGTTGGGCAGGTGCCGTCTGTCGTCAACCAGCTGGTTCACGATGGCGTAGCGCGCCGGTGTGTCAAAGGTGTTGGCGATCCCGAGCAGAAACGCCAGGACCAGGATGTGCCACGGGCGTATGGCGCCGGTAAACGTCAGCAATGCCAGGACAAAGGCCAGTACCAGCATGGCAGACTGCGTATAGAGCATCAGCGTCTTGCGGGGTACGCGGTCTGTGACCGAACCTGCATACAACATGAACAGCCAGACCGGGATGCCATTGGCGAACGCGACGTAGCCGAGGAAGGCTGCTGACTTGGTCAGCTGGTAGGCAAGGTATCCCTGTGCTGTCACCTGCATCCAGGTCCCAAAGAGCGAAACGAGCTGTCCAGCGAACCAGATGCGGTAGTTCGGGTACTGCATGGCCGCAAAGGTATTGCGTGGGCTGATGCGCCGTTCCGGAACCAAGTCCTGCGTGTCGCAGCACTCTACGGCGGAACCTTCATTCATCTTCTCGTCAGCCATTCATCCAACCTCTTTTACCAGGGATCGTGCGTAACAAATAGAACAGTATGAATTTAGCACAAACCGGTAAGAGAAGGCAGCAGCAGCCAGGAACTGCACAATTCCTGTTGAGGACCGGCATTTTGACAGATAAGCACCACGGGCCTCACGGCAGCATGAGCAGACACAGGAGAATGGACCGGAGCACTGCAGACAACCAGAGCCGGGCCGTGAGATGATGCAACGCGATTGACTCAATAATTTTTGCAGATAATGGGTCATAACATCCACGTGCTATGATAAGTTCATTATTATTTAACATTGTTTTTCAATTATCTTTCATTTTTATTCCTCCTTGTTTAACATATTTGTAACAACCGAAATATTATTTACATTTTCGATATCTAATAATCTTCCATGTAAACAGTCGGAAGCTTGCTTACCCAAAACTGGAACAGATAATCCCATGAACTTTTCTTTAATTTCTTCTTGGGAAAGTGGATTTAATGGATCTCCTTTCGCATTCTCCACTCTTTCTAAATATTTCTTTCCATTTGTTGTAATAATTTCTACTTCACATCCCCATTTTTCTGGATACATGTCAGTAAAAACTTTGTCTTCAACTAATTTAACTTTTTTAGCTACTGTTATAATCTTTGTATCTTTTATTCTTTCATCGTTAAATTGTTCTGTCAGTACCTTACCATCAATTAATGCAACAGCAACCCCATAGGCCATGCTGAATTTAGCTTCTGCGACATTTTTGGGTTCATTGGTAAAGCCGCACTGCGCTATCGCTATCTTATATGTTTTTATATTTATACATTCAATTTCGTCCAGATTTAAACTGGTTCGGTTCATGATATTCAAAACCGCATTTATGGCTGGATGCATACTTCTACAGCAGGCATAAGGTTTCCTGTCTAATTCAACAAACGAATATTCTTTACCCAATTCTTGAAGTATAATTGGATAATTGTATTCATCAGACATTGCAGGAAACAAACCACCATCTGCCGCATCTAAAATATGTGCCGATCCTATCATCCCGCTTTGGGCTAATAAAACACTAATAACTCCACATACTGCGGCATGACCAGGATGAAACTTCTTATTTGTTGCACCGTCAGATGTAAAAGCCCAAACCCCCGATGATTGTGTACCTGCAAGCCCCAATGCTGAAACAATTTGTTGTTTGTCTAATCTAAATAATTTCGAAGCTGTGGCAGCTGCTCCAAAAGTGCCAGCAGTAGATGTAACGTGCCAACCTTTCAAGCGATGGCTACTTACCCCAAACCCCATACCAATGCGCACCATCGTCTCATATCCTACTATTACTGCTTCTAAAATTTCTTTACCATTTTTCCCTAAGTATTCACCTATAGTAAGAGCTGTTGGAACCACTACTGTTCCTGCATGACATTTAGATTTTTTATGCACATCGTCAAGTTCCAAAGTATGACTCATAATAGCATTTAAAAGAACCGCTGTAAAAATCGACATCTTTGAGGATTTTCCCCAAACGGTAGATGAATTGGTCTTGTCATATATTTTAAAAGTTTTGTATATGTCATCAACTTCTTTATCTGTAGAGGCTCCTATACCCGTTCCTAAGGTGTCTATTATATTCTCTTTTGCTTTTTCAATAATCATTTCATTAACATCATCTAACTTAAAACTGTATATGAATTCAGCCAAACATTCTGTAGGGGTCACCTCAATCTCTCCTTTTTTACCAATTCATTTGGCACTCAGTAACTCTCAGCGCATAATTGCATGATTTGATCTTTGGGAGTCTTGAACCCCAAAGTCTGTCGTGGTCGTTCGTGCAGTAGATCAGCAACTCTGGTCACTTGTGCCCCCTCTCAGTACCCGGAAATCGGTGACCCCTTCAAGCAGGTCCCCAACGAGATCATTCGTGTTCTTACGCGTTCCTTTCCCCCATGGTCAAGGTGGGTGACAGAAGTAAACTTTCATCTTTACCCTGTTTGCCAAGGCTTCATGCTGCGTCATACGACAAAAGCCTACCCTCCATCACATACCTTGTTTTCCTTTCTACGATAACACTTAGTACTGACTTATGCTGATCGCCAATTATCAGATCCCCTTCCCAATGCCCTGGAACATCCCCGCCGTCGACTTCGCCCTGCCGTTCATCAATCAGAGTCATATGGGGCAGCCCGGTACACTGCCCGCTTCTCTGTCTCTCTTTGAGCCAGAAAAGGATTGTACGTTCCCTTTTCTAACCCTCTTGCCAATTCTCGCGACAGACTCGACTGATTCCTCCCAAGCGCTTTCGCTCTATCGGTTTGGTTCTTTCCGTTCTGTACCAACACAAGAATCGTTGCTCGTTCTTCCGACCTAATTCTTCTGTAACTTTCCATCTCTTCATCCTAACGCTTTATGCGCTAGGAGTTACTGGCGGCCTTTAAATAGTGTTGGACTTAGGCACTAACTGTACCTTTCTTTTTGTCGATAAAAGACTTTATCAATGGCCATACCAGCATAGCTATGCTGGCAATCATAACGATTGCGGTGATTGGCTTTGTAAATACAGCCACAATGTTGCCGTTAGCAAGCATGATTGCTCTTCTCAGATTGGATTCAACCATCTCTCCAAGCACAAGTCCGAGTACCAATGCTGCTGGATTAAAACGTAATTTGTGGAAAACGTAGCCCAGCACACCTGCGATAACCATCAGCATTATATCGCTGGTACTGCTAAAAACAGCGAAGCTGCCGATAGCCGCAAGAAGAACGATAACTGTGCCCAATATGCTATAAGGAGTAGCAAGTATCTTGCTGAATATCTTTGCAACACCTATTGCTACAATAACCATGATAATGTTTGTAACTATCATGGAGGCGAACACGCTGGTAAGGAATTCTGGCTGACGCTTTAGAAGCAAAGGGCCCATCTGCACGCCCTTCAGTACTAGGGCGGACATCATAATAGCAGCTGCGGGACCCCCGGGGATACCAAGTGCAAGGAGCGGAACCATGGAACCAGCGGTGGCTGCGTTGTTGGCAGTCTCGGAAGCCGCAACACCCTTCGGCTCACCTTTGCCATATTTTCCTGGAGTCTTTGAGCTTTTAACTTCAATCGCATAGCTTAAAAAGGAAGCAATTGTTGCTCCTGCACCAGGAAGAATACCAACACCTGTTCCTATTAACGCAGAACGGATAATTGTCCATTTCATCACCCAAAGCTCCTTTAAAGAAGTCAGCTTTGTTTTAACTTTGTTGACGGTTTTATCAGTCTCTATCTTAGTGTGACTGACGGTTTGATCCAGCACCTCTGTAATGGCGAACATCCCGATCATTACAGGAATCATCTCAATACCTGAAAGGAGTCCTGAATTGCCCCAGGTAAATCTCGCAAATCCCATCAGTGGATCCATACCGATAGTAGCAAGCCACAATCCTATAAGGCCTGAAATAATCGTCTTAATAACGTCACCGCCGCCAAGAGCAGTCAAAACAGAAAGTCCAAGGAAAGAAATTGCAAATAGCTCGGACGAGCCAAACTTTAGGGCAGCATTTGTCAACTGAGGAGTCAGCAGTAGCATTGAAATAGCAGCAAAGGTACCACCAATGGCGGAAGTTGTAAGGGAAATACCTAGTGCTTTGCTTGAATCGCCTCTTAGCGTCATGGGATAACCATCAAAGGTTGTCGGCGCATTAGAGGGAGTTCCCGGTATTTTAAACAGAATAGCTGTGATACCACCTCCAGTAATAGCCGAGCAATAAACGGCAACCAGAAACGCGATAGCAACCAGTGGTGACATTGAATAGGTAAAGGCCATAGCGAGAACAACACTCATGGAAGCACTAACCCCCGGCAAAGCGCCGAATATTGTGCCAAGAACTGTACCGCCAACAATATACATGAAAGTAAGAGGTTGAAAAATCAATTGAAAACCTGATATCAATAAACCCATTGTTTCGCTCCTTTTTAAAGTGCTTCAAGCAGCAGAGCAAAATCACGGAATATTCCTACGCCTCTAGGCAGCATAATACTCAAGCCCTTTGAGAACAGGAAGTATAAAAAAACTACACTCAAAAAGGAATACAGCAATAAGCGTGAGATGCGCTTTTCACCCAATAGTCTTGAATACGCTACCGAGAACAGGAATGAAGATAATATGAAGCCAATGTAATCCAATGCTAATGCAAAAATAAATAGTATTACAATACCAATGATCAGCTTATTTTTATAGAAGCCCTTATAATTTACTCCTGTTATGGTGCTAAGGTTTCTCCCTTCCTTAGGAGTCCTTTTATAGATATCGTACATGTTAACTGCTATGAAAAATATCAGAAGAGCAAGAAGTATCTGTGGCCACTGAGCTCCGTTCATTGTTCCGGGCTGAGCCTTAGGAGCAGTGGAACTGATATAGAAATAGCAATAAGTAAAAAATGCTATCATACAGCCATTAAACAATAATTCAATAGCCAAGTTAATCCCCCTGTCTTTTAATGGAACCACTGCTTTGGAGGGGTATTAACCCTCCAAAGCAGTGGTCTGGATATTTTAATCAATAAACTGTCATTTTCCCAGTGCAGTTTTCAGAGTCTCGTAGTCGTTAAACCAGATTTTTGTAAAGTCTGCTCTGTCTGCAAATCCCAAACGGTCATTAAGACCTACAGTTTTCTTCCAGTCATTCCATTCCTTAGAAGCACAGACCTTAACTGCTGCTGCCTCGAATGCATTTATAGCTCCTTCAGGTGTACCTTTTTTTGCAACGATTGCTCTCCATGGTCCAATGTAAGCTTCATATCCAAGCTCTTTTGTACACTCTACGCTAGGAACATTAGAAGCTCTTTGTTCACTTAGGATAACAATACCCTTCATATCTCCTGATTCAAGGTAAGCGTTAGCGTCAAAGGGACTTGTAAGTACCATGTCACAATGGCCGCCAATAACGGCTGCGTTTGCTTCTGCGCCGCTGGGGTACGGTATCAATGGAACGTCAATGCCAGCTGCGTCAAATAGCTGTTGTGCGGCAAGACCATCGATACCAACAACAGACATAAGGCCAATCTTTGCTTTTCCAGGGTTCGCTTTAACGTACTCTACCAGCTCTTTGAAGTTGTTGTAAGGAACTTGTTTGCCAGCGAGAATGATGTTGTTATCCTGTACTAATCTTACTACAGGCACTGTTTCATTTAATATGTCAAAACTAGTTGTCTTATTAACAGCTCCTAAAAGGTGAGATTGTGTATACATAGCAAAGGTGTATCCGTCAGCAGGCTGCTTATTGAGGAACTCAGCGCCCGTAATGCCGGAAGCACCTGCAATATTATTGATATTTATAGATACGCCAAGCTCTTTTTCCATCAGAGGAACGAAAGTTCTGAGAGTTGTATCTGTACCGCTGCCAGGTCCGAAAGGACAAACCATTTCAATTCTTCTTTCAAATTTCCATTCTCCTGCTGGTGCTGGATTGGAAGAACAACCAGCTAGTAGTGCTAACGAGAGAACTATACATAGTACTAATGATACTGTCTTCTTCATTTATAAATCCCCCTTTGTATTGCATCATCTAAGAATCATCGTGAACGTGTGAGTCATTGCCTCATCAAGAAACATAGACAAAAGGCAAATTTTCTTGCACCTCCTTGTCGCCCCCTGATTGATTTTAGTACTTTTACGCTAGCACTTTTCTTATTTAATGTCAAATTCTTCTGAAGATATGCCTCTGCTGGTATTCTATAGCCATTCTGCTTAAATTTGTATCCCTGAGGCATCCTTCGGTAGTTGTAATAATCCATAACGTTATCCAGGTCAAGTTGCAACTGACTCCTCAATACGCTCATATGGCTTCTTTCTGAAGGCAACAGCGTAGAATTCATCTAAGAGGGTTTTATTGAGCCCCTCTCCGTAACCATTGGTCCAGAGATGATTTACCTTGGTCGTGGGGTGCTTTATCCCAAGTCTGTTGCATCTCTTCTCAACTTCGTGATTTGGTATTGCTTCCTCGTGTCAACTCACTGGAAATGTACGTGTGGTTGCCACGTTTTTTGATCACCAGGGATTGTCTCCTCTTTGCAATCTCGTCCAGTTGTTCCTGGCAGCGAAGGATCTCGTGGTGCAGGCTTGTCAGGTCCAGCTCCGCACGGGTGGCCAGGAGATGCTTCTTCGTCTCTTCGGGAACATCCATCCGTGTCAGCATCCTGGCACACGGGAGAGCACCCCTCCGAGTACACCCCTCGGATACAAGAACATCCTCGGGGGGATGGGACGAAAGTCCTCGGGGGTTTGGGCTTGGTCATACCCCTTGGTGATATGGCTCCCGGTCCTCACCTTGGAGAGGAGCTTCTGGCTGGGCAGGAACCAGTTCACCAGGAGGTGGAGTGCCTTGTACGGCCGGTTCAGGAGGTCCACTTCACTCTGACTGTCATGCCAGTCATATCCCACGAACTTGCGGGTGACCGAGTCGTTCTTCTCTTCTACATGGGCGTTGTCATTCTTGTGGTAGGGACGGGACCGGACAACGCCCCTCGCCTTGAAGAACACCTCGCATCTTGGACAAAAGGATGCGAGGGACAAAAGGGCTCGGGGGGAGGGTCCATACAGGTCTGAATGGGGATTCTGCCACCCAGAGGGGTACTCCGAGTGTGGGAGATCCCATGCAGACGGTACATATGTCGCTCTGTTGCCAGGAGCCTCCCGATCGTGGCAGGACTCATCTGGAGGAGGAGCCTTCGGGTCTCCTCATCGATAGGGAGATGTCCATGAGCGGGGAGGTTCTCCGAGGAGGGGGGCATGCCTGCTGCCAGACGAACAAGTCCCAGGAACGTGCTTGCACTCCAGATGATGATCAGTGCCTGTTGGACCAGAGGGCCATACCGGGGTGGACGGTGTCTGTGGATATGCTTGCCAGGATCAGCCACGAGGATACAGTCTCCCAAGAGGGAGCGCTGTCCTGCCTGGTGCAGGACACGGGCCGCATATCTCCTGCAATACCCCGCCCCCTCACAGAAGTCGTCCAGCATCTGTGACTTCTTGCTCTTCTTTGCTTTCCAATATACTTGTGCCTTGAGCATCGTGAGATTCTTCCGTTCCCGGAACTGCCCCTCCGAGTACACCCCTCGGATACGACAACATCCTCGGGGGCATCGTGAGCTCCATTCCCGCTGCTCCTTTCTCATCTCAAGGACCAGGAGTATTCTGTCATTGTTCACCTCCATTTTCTCATGAGTTTATGGAGACATTTCAGGTACATATTAGATGAGTCGATGCGAGTTATTGACCTCCCTAAGAATATATGAATACTGTAACCATCACTCAAAGATACTACAGATAAGGGATACTTTCCTGGAGGATGCATCGTGTATTGTAGATACGATTTTAGCAGTTGACGACGCAGAACAAATACCTGGATTATAAGAGGTGTGGGATGTTTAAAGAAGTACCGTGTACCCTGTTTAGAGGCGGCACCAGCAAAGGATTATTCTTCCTACAATCAGATCTTCCGGAAGATCGTGAATTATGGCCGGAGATGCTTTTATCCCTTATGGGCAGTCCTGACCATCTCCAGATTGACGGTCTGGGTGGAGCCGTAGCAACCGCAAGCAAAGTGGCCATTGTTTCCGGGGCGGATAAAGACAGCTATGATGTGGACTATTTGTTTGCCCAAGTTTCTGTGGATAAACCTATTGTTTCCTATAAGGGGAACTGTGGAAATATGTGTTCTGCGGTAGGCCCATATGCAATCGAGGTCGGCCTGGTAAAGACAACAGATCCAATAACAACCGTGAGAATACACAATGTGAATACTGATAAAATCATATATACCTATGTTCCTACCCAAAACAACAAAGTGCTTTATGAGGGGGACTTTGAGATTGCGGGTGTTCCGGGCTCCTCCGCCTGTATAAAAATGGCTTTTCAAAACCCCTCTGGTTCAGTAACCGGAAGTCTTTTACCCACCGGAAATGTGGTGGACAGCATTAATATCCCAGACTTCGGCACCATTGAGATATCCTTCGTAGATTCCTCAAACCCCCTTGCTTTTATCAGAGCGGCTGATATTGGAATGAAAGGACATGAGCTGCCCAACGCGATAGACTCAAACGCCGAACTTATGGCCCTTCTTGAAAAGATTAGAGGAGTTGCAGCGGTTAAACTGGGCTTTATTACAGACTATACCGATTCAAGGACAAAATCCCCTACCGTTCCAAAGCTGGCTATGGTTTCTGCTCCGCAGCAATATATAACGGCAAATGGAAGGGAAATCCGTCAGGAAAGCTATGATATCTTGTGCAGAATGATGTCCATGCAGAAAACCCACAAAAATTATGCTCTGACCGGTGCAATGTGTACTGTTTCTGCCGCAATAATCAAAGGAACAATTGTCAATCAATTGGCAAGAAAAGGTTTTGACCCTGAAAAGCTTCTGATAGGGCATCCCGGCGGCATTATGCAAGCAGGTGTAAAGTGCGAAGCCAAGCCGGACGGATCGATAGATGTAAACTGGGCAATTGGTTATAGAACAGCTCGCATGCTTATGAGGGGAACAGCATTTTACAGAACCAGTGAAAAATAGCTGATTTCTTGTGTTATTAAGTTAATCCTATAAGATTGTCTTTTTAAAGGAGGTAAGATATATGAAAATACCATGTGTCTATATGAGAGGCGGCACAAGCAAGGGTGCTATGTTTCAAAAAAAGGATTTGCCTGAAGACAAAGGACTATGGGATGACATATTTTTAAAAGTAATGGGTGGCCCCGACCCAAAGCAGATTGACGGACTTGGCGGTACCGTTTCCTCCAACAACAAGATTCTCATAGTGTCTGCCAGCACACAGGCCGGTGTTGATATAGAGTATCTTGTTGCCCAGGTAGTGGTGGGCGAGCCGGTGGTGGACTACTCTGCAAATTGTGGCAATATGACCTCTGCGGTAGGCCCTTTTGCAATTTCACAGGGCATGGTTCAAGCAGAGGAGCCTATTACCAAGGTTCGGATGCTCAACCTAAATACTAATAAAGTTATTGAGGAGTTTGTCCCCACTAAAGATGGCATTGTGAAAGAAAATGGCGATTGCGCCATTGCTGGTATTGACGGCACCGGTGCGGAGCTGAAGATCAATTTCCTTAACCCCGCAGGAGCAAAAACCGGCAAGCTGTTTCCTACAGGAAAAGCAACCGATGAGATACTTGTTGAAGGCTTGGGGGTAATATCAGTATCAGTAATAGACATTTCCAATGTCTTTGTGTTTGTACACAGCACTGATGTTGATATAAAGGGTGACGAACTACCTGCAAAGTTGAACAGTGACAAAAAGTTTTTGGAAACTATTGAATGCATCAGGGGCACCGTAGCACAAAAGATTGGCCTGATAGACAGGTGGCAGGATGCCGCAGCCCGGACTGCTGGATCTCCAAAGCTGGTAATACTAGCACTGCCCATGGATTATACCGACATTGCTGGACGAACTGTAAATAAAGAGGACATGGATATCTGTGTTCGAGTGGTATCCGTCGGAGCAGTTCATAAGGCTTCTCCGCTAACAGGTGCAACTGCAATTGGAGGTGCCGCATTTATTAAGAATTGTATTATGGAGAACTACCTTAAGGGCACAAAATTGACCGGTAGCTTGAGAATCGGCCATCCAAGCGGAGTGATGAAGGTATATGTAGACTATGAAGATGTCGCTGGAGAAATACATTTTAAGGGTATCGCGGGTCAGAGGACTTCCAGAAAGATCATGGAAGGATACGTCTATATCAGAGATTAGTAAATTGCCGTTATCGATACTTGTTCCAAAAGACATTGGCGAAAGAAGTAATGATTATGAGTAAAATAAAAGAAGCATCCGAAAGGCTGGAGGTATTAATTGCTTCAGAGCTGAAAAGAATTGAAAGAATGAAAAGTACAGATGGATTCACAGACTTTAAAGCTCTTGATAAAGTAATCATTGGAGTACTACCAGGGGGATAGCATCGATCCAATTATTATGAAACAAGCCCTTAGGGTTTTAAATCAACTATTGGAAAAAGAAATCTCAGATAAAAAGGTTGAAATCAGAATATTGAAGGTTTGGCCATTAAAAAAACCGTTGTGCAAGGATGCAGACAGTTCCTGATGATGTGCTTGCAGCAATTAAAGATTGCAATGTTATCTTGAAGGGGCCTACAGTCACCCCGAAAGCTACCGACCCATGACCAAACCTTCCAAGCGCAAACCCGGGGAAAAGATATGTCATTTTCGAAGCGATTCATGGCACTGCTCCTTTCCTGATCAACAACGACAGGGGAGATTATGCCGATCCGTGCAGTCTATTCAGAGCGGTTGGATTATTGCTGGCCCATTTTGGTTATACGCAGAAATCTGTAGAACTTGACAAAGCGCTGAAAATCTGCACTGTAACGAAACGCAAGGTTGTAGTTACCACCAGAAAAACTGATGTCTCTGTTGCACAATTCACTGATTACTTGCTTGAAACTTTTAAGTAATGAGATATATATTCCACTAAGCAATAGAATTATTATTTTATATGAAAGGGGTTGATGTGTTGATGGTTAAACTGTATGATAGCGGCGTGTATCTATTAAATGGAAAAGAAATTGTATGTGATGATAGAGACGCCGCTGCGGCAATTAAGAGCAAAACTGGTAGGGAAGTAACAAAGGAGCAGGCAAAGAAAGGAACTATGGCATATTCCATTATTGAGAATCATAATACCTCCAATGATGAAAGCAATTTAAAAATTAAGTTTGATGCTCTGACGGCTCATGATATTACTTATGTTAGCATAATCCAGACAGCTAGGGAAAGTGGCATGGAAGAATTCCCGGTTCCCTTCGTTATGACAAACTGTCATAACAGCCTTTGTGCAGTAGGCGGCACAATAAACGAGGATGACCACATGTTTGCCCTTTCTGCTGCTAAAAAATATGGCGGAGTCTATGTACCGACTAATATGGCTGTTATTCACTCTTATAATAGAGAGATGATGTGTAAATGCGGCAGAATGATACTGGGCTCTGACAGCCACACAAGATACGGTGCATTGGGTACAATGGGAGTAGGAGAGGGTGGCGGTGAGCTTGCAAAACAGCTTGTCGGCAGAACTTATGACCTAAAAAGCCCTGATGTAATCGGCATCTATCTCACAGGCAAGCCACAGAAAGGTGTTGGTCCTCAGGACGTTGCGCTTACCATAATTGGCAGCCTATATAAAAACGGCTATGTAAAAAATAAAGTCATGGAATTCATTGGCGATGGTATTGCCAATCTAGGAGTTGACTACAGAAATGGCATTGATGTCATGACTACCGAGACAGCCTGCTGGACATCCATCTGGTGCACAGACGGGAAGGTTAAGGATTATTACGAGATACATGGTAGAGCAGAAGACTATGCACAGATTGAGCCCCGAGACATTGCATATTATGACGGTCTTGTCTATGTGGACCTTTCCGCCATCAAGCCGACAATTGCAATGCCGTTTCACCCCAGCAACATTTATACCATTGAGGAACTTAAAGCCAATGCTCTTGATATTTTTAATAAAGTTCAGACCGAAGGCCTTAAACAGTTTGATGTGCCCAATCTTAAATTCGATCTTGTAAGCAAGGTAAGAAACGGAGAAATTTATGTGGATCAGGGTATCATAGCAGGCTGTTCCGGTGGTACCTATGACAATATCGTTGATGTGGCAGATATTATGAATGGTAAATCCACAGGCAACGGCACATTTACAATGAGCGTTTACCCAGGCAGCCAGCCTATTTATATGGAGCTTGTTAAAAACGGCACTATTGAGAAGCTGATGAGCGCAGGGGTAATAGTACGGGAGGCATTCTGCGGTCCCTGCTTCGGCGCAGGTGATACACCAGCCAACCAAGAGTTATCCATACGACACACCACAAGAAATTTCCCAAACCGTGAAGGCTCCAAGCCAACCGAAGGACAGCTTTCATCTGTTGCACTTATGGACGCCCGTTCCATTGCCGCTACAGCAATTAATGGAGGCAAGCTAACGGCTGCAACGGAAATAGATGTGAATTATACTAAACCGAAATACTATTTTAATAAGAGCATATATGAAAATTGTGTTTTCAATGGCGTGGGCAAGGCGGATCATGCTACAGAGCTTAAATTTGGCCCTAACATCAAAGATTGGCCAAGCATACCAAGCCTGACAGAGGATTTGCTGCTTAAGGTTGTTACCTATATTACGGATCCTGTAACAACAACTGATGAGCTTATTCCATCCGGTGAAATCTCCTCTTTCAGATCCAATCCTCTTAGACTTGCGGAATTTACCCTTGGCAGAAAAGATCCCGCATATGTAGGAAAGGCCAAAGAGATACAAAGGCATGAGATCCAAAGAGAAAATGGTGGAGATCCAAGCGTAGCCTCTGAGGAAATTAGGAAAGTCTACGACAAAATTAGAACAATAAAGGGCTTTGAGAACATAGATCCTAAGAATGTCGGCATAGGCAGTACGATTTTTGCAAACAAGCCCGGGGATGGCTCAGCAAGAGAGCAGGCCGCTTCCTGCCAGAGAGTTATTGGTGCATGGGCAAACTTGGCTAAAGAATATGCTACCAAGCGCTATCGCTCTAACTTGATCAATTGGGGAATGGTTCCTTTCCTCGTAAATGGAGAGCCTGTATTTAATAAAGATGAGTATGTATTTATTCCTGGTTTGAGGAACGCCATTCTTGATGGCAAGGCTGAGATCAAAGCCTATGCAATTGGCAATGGAGTCACCGAGTTTACTGTTTCTGTCGGCGATCTTACAAAGGATGAAAGGAGCATTATTACAGCTGGTTGCCTGATTAACTACTATAAATCGTAGGGGATAGAATTATGAATAAAAGCATTACCAGAAACATTATCGAAGGTCATTATATTCCCGGCAGCATGGTTGCAGGGGAACCTATATATATAATGATGCCCTATGTTGTAAATGTAAGGTGATTAGGTAAGCTTTGGCACCGAATCGGAGAGGAAATTGACAAGTATACGGAAGATATCTTCCTCACGATAATTGTATCTGAACTCGAGTTCTTTGCGGTAGAAAGGAAAACGCTTTGGGGAAATGCCATGGAATTTGTGAAGCCGCTCTTTGGCAAAGCTCCAGAAGCCCTCAAGTTCGTTGATGTCGACCCTGCCTCGCGCGAAGCGCTTGGAATGGTCGACGTTGAGATGTCTATAGCCACAGAACATGAGGCTGTCATAGGACTTGAATCGGTCGGTGTAAACGATGCTTCCCCTGCGGGCGGTCTTGACCGTGAGATCCAAGAGCGTCTCCGCGGTGAACATCGGGGACCTCCTTGACCCAAACGCGGCCAGCGCATTCCGAGATGCCGAATACGGGAACCTTTCCCGCCGCACCGCGACCGCGCATGCCTTTGCACTTACCGCCGAAGTAGAACTCGCCCAGTTCCACTTCCCTACCCAGAAGTTTTTCCCCATCCTTTGCTTTACTGAGAATGGCCAGGCGAAGGAGGGTGACAGCCTTGGAGGCCGTCTTATAACTGACACCGAGCTGGCTGGCCATCTTCCGGGTCGAGACTTCCAGTTCGAAAATCTTGACCACGCGGAGCCACTGGGCGCAGGATAACCGGCACTACCCAATCCACCTTCCAGAAAGCTCTTGGAAGGTGCATCCACACCTGCTACAACGCCGCCAGCCGTCAGACAAACGGTACAGTTTCCGGCATCGGCAGCGGGGACAAAATCGCTGCTGGAATTTGAAGCAATATCCCAGCACGTATCTCCTAGCTTTAGATTCGCTGGAAACTTGAATATTTTATTCAACTTTTTAGCAAGATTTAAAGCCCCCAAAGTAACTTCTCTACTATGATCTACCAGACTTATACCCGGCGTGAGAGGATTCTATACTGAGCCTCATTCAACCTTTTCATCTCCTATTTTCATATGCCTCTTTCCATATATCACATACCTTCTCTCCTCATTCAACATCGTTCATCATATTAAGTTCTGGAAAAGTTTTGTCGATTTCCTCAATATTAATAAATTCACTCATCAATTTTCACTCCTTTCACTTTTGGTATAATTTCGCTTCCGTGCGGCATAACTAAAAATTCAGCTTCATTGCCTTTTTCTTTCAAGGCAATTTGGATTGCTTCATCAATACTTTCAGCCGGTATAAAAAACATGGACCTAAGTTCTTCTTTAGCAATGCTTTTATTTACAATTATCAATTTGTGTTTCGACATGGCTCTAGCATACATAAAAGCCTTGGACGAAGCCTCTTGTGTAAAACCCTCTCTCTTAAACCTTTCTATAACATCAGAAGGACTTTCTGCCTCTTTTAACCATTCGCCAAATTTCCCTATTCCATCTCTACATTCAGCCACTAATATTATAATGCCGCTTTCTTTAACGGCCAGTTCGGCAGATGCTACTGCTTTTTCTGCCTGATGTAAGTCTATGTCGCGAGGATATCCTCCTGGGCTTGTTATGACCACATCGGCCAATCTTTCTATTGGAACTTCCCATAATCTGCGACTCAGTTTTACACCCGCATAAAAAGCTTCTTCAATATCACCGGCCACTGCATACATAACTTCATTATTTAAATTAGTAACCACGTTCAATATGAAATCTACTCCAACCATCTTAGCTCCCTCAAGAGCTTCTTCGTGGAAAGGGTTTCCGTGAATTCTCCCCATAGAAGGTTCAAAAGATCTTATTGGGAAAGAATGATGTATATGTAATGTTTCCAGTCCAGATATACCTGGTATTATACTTTTTCTACCACCACTAAACCCAGCTCCTTGATGAGGTGTTATCAACCCTGTAGTAATTTTCACGTCTGCTTCTGCTACAACTTTATTTACGTAAACCGGTACTCCCATTTTTGTTATCCCATAATATTTCAAACTTGATGAATCAAGACAATTGTGATTTATATGCTTAAGTTTACTGCAAATCTTTGTGCCCAAAATCATCTCGAACTCTTGCTCAGTCATTGCTCGGTGGTTTCCCGTTGCGACAACTAATGCTATATTTTCGTCTTTTATACCGCCTAAATAAAGCTCTTTCAATATCTCCTCTACCATAATCTTAGTTGGGCAGGGTCTTGTTAAATCATCGATCACTATTGCGGCAGTCGTTTTTTCTCTAGCAATTTCACTTAATTTTCTAGTACCAATAGGAGTCAATACAGCCTTATGAATGGCTTCCTCCTGGCTTTTTGATGGTTTTACATAAATTGGTTCACTAATACCAATACAATTAGGGATGGTAGCAATTATTTTAGAGTCCCCAAAGGGAATATTGACAATCAACATTAAGCACCTCCACAGATACAAATATTGTTTAGATTATGCTACACAGTTTAATAGTCGAGATACAAACATAAACTTTGTTATAAGTTCATCTATTTTGTTTTACTTTTGCCGGCAAAATTCAGCAGCCCTCCGGCCAGGATTATCTGTTTCTGGCGGTCGGAGAGATTATGCTTCAGTTTAAAGGTCCTGCCATTGTTAAGATTTGTCACCTCGATGGCATCGGAGAGAAGTCTTTCTCGGACGTTTTCGATAACAAGTTCATCTCCATCCTCAGCAGTCGCTTGATTTATTTCATCATAATCCCTCTCATCCTCAAAGGTGAGGGGCAGTATGCCGAAGTTTATAAGGTTTTGCTTGTGGATCCTGGCAAAGGATTTGGTGATGACGGCTTTTATGCCAAGATATACGGGTGCTAGTGCTGCATGCTCCCGACTGGAGCCCTGGCCATAGTTATTACCACCTATGATAAATCCTCCTCCAGCTTTTTTTGCCCTCTCCGGGAAAGTGGGATCTATCGGCTCAAAGCAGTGTTTAGATATCTCGGGGACATTGGAGCGCAAAGGAAGGACTTTGGCTCCAGCGGGTATGATGAGGTCTGTGGTAATATTGTCCCCAACTTTTAATAGAACTCGACCCCTTACTTCATCAGCCAGCGGTTCTGTTTTAGGCAGAGGCTTAATGTTCGGCCCCCTCAAAATCTCCACATTACTTCCATCTACAGGAGGTGGAATAATCATGCGGTCATCTATTGTAAATTTGTCAGGCATTTCTACTATAATAGGTTCTCCCAGGATTCTGGGGTCTGTTATGACACCGGTGATGGCAGATACCGCTGCGGTCTCTACGCTTACAAGATATACTTTTGCATCTTTGGTGCCGCTCCTGCCCTCGAAGTTCCTGTTGGAGGTCCGAAGGGATACGGCTCCGGTGGATGGCGCCTGCCCGACGCCCACACAGGGACCGCAGGCACATTCCAGAACTCGAGCTCCCGATGCCACTATGTCCGCCAGAACTCCGTTTTTAGAGAGCATATATAAGACCTGTTTTGAACCGGGGGCTACTACTAAACTTACATTGGGAGCTATGGTTTTACCCTTCAATATGTTGGCAAGTTTCATTAAATCTACATAAGAGGAATTGGTACAGCTTCCTATAAAAACCTGGTCCACTTTTCTACCTGCCACTTCCGACACCCTTTTTACGTTGTCGGGGCTATGAGGCATGGCAATCATAGGCTCTAACTCATCAAGAATTATATCTATTACTTCATTATATTCGGCATGCGGGTCGGCGGCAAGGAGAGTAAAAACGTGGCCCCTGCCCTGGGCTTCCAGGAATTTCCTTGTGATTTCATCGCTGGGAAAAATGGATGATGTGGCTCCCAGTTCGGCACCCATGTTGGCGATGGTGGCTCTTTCGGGGACGCTCAGGGACTTTACTCCATCACCACTGTATTCCATGACCTTGTCTACGCCACCTTTTACGGAAACCTGTCGCAATATTTTCAGTATAATATCTTTTGCTGTTCCCCATGGCGCCAGTTTACCATGAAGCCTCATATTCACTACTTTAGGCATATTGAGGTAAAAGGGGTAGCCCGCCATAGTCATGGCTACATCAAGGCCACCGGCTCCTATAGCCAGCATTCCCAGTCCTCCGCCGGTGGGGGTATGGCTGTCCGAGCCCAGAAGAGTCTTGCCAGGCACTCCAAATCTTTCCAGATGCACCTGATGGCATATGCCGTTTCCGGCCCTGGAAAAATGCACACCAAACCTAGCAGCCGCACTCTGCAGGAACCTGTGGTCATCGGCACTTTCGAAACCTGTCTGGAGCGTGTTATGATCCACATAGCTTACCGAAAGCTCGGTCTTTACTCGGGGAATCCCCATAGCTTCGAATTCCAGATATGCCATGGTCCCTGTGACATCATGAGTTAGTGTTTGATCTATCTTTATGGCTATTTCCTCACCGGGAACCATCTCGCCTTCCACCAAATGTTTCGAGATAATCTTTTGCGTGAGATTCATTGTCTCCATTCTCCTTCGAGTTTGTACCGGTATTTCAATCTTCTTTGTAGAAACTATCACATCCTTTTATATCGTAGTATTTTTCCCTCGCTTTGAAGTTTGACCGGCATCATCTCAATTTGCTTCGACTTGCGGTGCTTAAGTAAAGCGGGACAGGGGCAACTTCCCCTGTCCCAAATCCGCCAGAACCCCTCCCCTGACTCAATTAATCCACCATATTTCTTATGACATCTATAATGGAACCGTCCCTGTACTCCACAATGCCTACTATCCTGTCACCAGATTCCACGGGATCGGGTTTACCAGTTATCTTTTCGGCTTTTTGTTTTAGTTCTTCTATGGAGTATATGGGAAGTTTGGCGTCTTTTAATTTTTGCTCCAAGTCTTTGTTCTTAGGATTTACGGCTATACCTCTTTCGGTGACTACTACGTCTATGCTGCCGCCGGGGGTGATAACTGTCTTTACTTTGTCTACTACTATGGGTAATCTGCCCCTTGCAAGAGGCGTGGTGACAATGGTGAGTTTTGCTCCATAGGCCGCATCACTGTGGCCTCCGGAGGCTCCCATGATAGTGCCGTCGGAGCCGGTCATGACGTTGACGTTGAAGTTTGTGTCTATCTCTAGGGCACTTAATATTGCTATGTCCAAGTTGTTTACGACACAGTCTTTGTTGTAGGCGTTGGCATAGTAGGAGGCGTCCATTTCTATGTGGTTTTTATTGTTTCTTAGGGATTCTACGGCTTGTAAATCAAAGCACTGGACATCCAGAAGTTTTTCTACCAAGCCTTCTTCCAGCATCTTTGCATAGGGGCCTGATATTCCTCCTACTCCGAAGCTTGCTTTGATGTTTTTTTGTTTCATGGCATCTTTTAAGTGTCTTATAACTGCCAGGGCTGCTCCACCGGAGCCCATCTGCATGGAAAAGCCGTCTTCAAAAAGCCCGGAATTCAGGATGACCTTGCTTGCCATCTCGGCTATCAGAATTTCTCGGGGGCTTCGCGTCAATCTGGTGGCTCCGGACACGATGCCTTCAGGGTCTCCTATGGAATCTACACATACTATGTAGTCTACTAAGGTAGATGGGATACTTATGGGTTCTATGGGGTATTTCCGGAGGTTGTCGGTGATGCCTACTACCGTATCGGCAAATTTTGCATCTACCATGGCATAGCCAATGGAGCCGAAGGCCGAAGGGCCGTCTACTCCGTTTAGGTTGCCCCTATCATCGGCACAGGGAGCTCCTATAAAGGCTACGTCTATGTGGAGCTCGCCACTTTCTATGGCTCTTGGCCTTCCTCCGTGGGACCTTATTATGACGGGTTTTTCAAGGAGGCCTCTTGATATTTCTTCACCCAGTTTCCCTCTAAGGCCGCTGGTTTCAATGGATGTTATTACTCCTTTTTTGATGTAGTCTATTAAAAAGTCATGGCATTTGTTGAGGGAGCTGGGGGCAAGTTTTAAATCTTTTATGCCCAGTTCGTCTATGGCGGCAAGCACCATGTTTATTACGTGGTCTCCTTCTCTCAGGTGATGGTGGAAAGATATGGTCATGCCGTCTTTTAGGCCGCCTTGTTTTATAGCCTCTTTTATGCTAGGAAGGACTTTGTCTTCATGGGGCCTTGATAGTTTTATGATGTGGCCTTTTGCTCTGCCGGAGGGATTTTGCATATGGCCGCTGTAGAGTGTCCCCAAGCTTTCTGGGATCTCTCTTCCTATGGCGTTTAGCATGCTGCCACCTTCTCTACAAGGCCTAAAGCCTTGGCAAGCTCCAGGACTCTCTCGGCTTTTTCTACTATGGGTTTGTCGACCATTTTGCCGTTTAAGGATATTACTCCTGATCCTTTTTTCTTGGCTTCTTCTATAACTTGGGTTATTTTAATTGCTTCTTGTATTTCTTCCTCGGTGGGTTTAAATACGTCGTGGACTATGGGTATCTGTCTTGGGTTTATGACGGATTTTCCGGTAAAACCCATAGCTTTTGCTTTCTCTGTTTCCATTCTAAAACCTTCTTCGTCGTTTACGTCTGAAAATACGGAATCTATGACGTCTACTTTGGCGGCTTTGGCGGCAAGGACAAGCACTCCTCTTGCTACCAGTAGTTCGTTTCCTTCTCTTGTCTTTTTTACTCCTAGATCGGCGGTAAAGTCTTCTCCGCCGATGGCTATGGCCTGCAACCTTATGCTTGCGGTGGCGATGTCGTAGGCGTTTTTAAGGCCTTTTGCACTTTCGATGGATACCATTATTTTTGTGTTTCCTACTTTTATGCCCGACTTTTCTTCTATTTTGCTTATTTCTTCATCCAGCCTTTTTATCTGTTCTTTTGTTTCTGCTTTGGGGAGTCTTATCATGTCGGGTTTTTCGGGGATTATTTTTTCGATGTCTTCTTCCCAGTATGGTGTGTCCATACCGTTTATCCTTATGGCAACTTCTGTATTGCTGAAGTCAAGATATCTTAGGGCGTATTCTACTAAATATCTTGCGGCGTCTTTCTCTTGTAGGGGTACGGAGTCTTCTAAATCAAAAAGTATGACATCTGCTCCGTATATCATGCAGTCTGCCATCATGTTGGGGTTATTTCCCGGCACATACAAAAGTGTCCTCCTAAGCTTCAAGTTGCTCACCCCCTAATCTATCGATGGCGGTTTCTAGTCTTGCCCGGATGCTAAAGTCTAATGCTTTTCTATCTGTCACTCTTACTTTTACATTGCTTATACATCTCTCTTTTAGGATTTCTAATATCGTCTCTTTTATGTGTCTGCCAAATTGTTTTTTGATGGGGCTTTCTATTTCTATCTCTATGCCCTCACCTTTTTCCAGCGCTTCTAGTTCGATGATACAATCATTTTTTTCTTCTGTCCCCGCTTTGCTTGATATCATGTTGTCACCCTCCAATTTATCGTACAGATCACATTTCCCAAGAACATACTGGCAATAACTCCCCACGCTACATCCGGATGTTGCTAGAACGGTAGCGGCCCCGGTTGAAGTCCCAGATAAGCAGGGCGCCCAACATGATAACCGTGGTACCTGACCTGGGGACCCCGAGTGTCACCATTGGGATGAGAGCTCCTACGGAAGCAGCATTGTTGGCTGCCTCCGGTGCCGCCAGACCTTCTATAGTATCTTTCCCGAAACGCTCCAGTTCTTTAGAGAACTGTTTTTCATTGTTATATGCCATCATTGCGGCGATGGTCCCGCCAACACCCGTAATCCCGCTTTCTGCCATCGCCTCCTAGGCAGCGGAAACACAAAGGTCAACCACAGATTTGTTGTTAGCAAGCCAACGATGCTCCTTCTGACCAACCATTCCCTCAAGGAAACCACTCAAGTCCTCTTTGAAGTATTCGCTGAAGTACTCGTTCGTCAGAACCCTGTCTGGAACTTTCACTTCCATTTCTGCAATGTGCGACATTCCAGTCTCCATTACTAGAAAATGCCAAGAACAAAACCTAAATCACCTCCCACTGAACATAATATCAATGAAACCAGTTTCTTGTCAATATCGCATCGACTCACCTAATATGTACCTGAAATGGTCCCGTGAACTCACGAGAAAAAGTACCTGAACGATGACAGAAGAGTGCTGGCCCTTGAGATGAGAACAGAGCAGCGGAATGAGGTTGCCAAAAGGAGATAACCTCTGGCGATCAAGAAACGTGGCAGCACCGCCTCCGTTTCTAGTGAGTTCACGACCTGATGGTTCACCTCCATTCTTGCGTGAGCTGACACGAACCGCTCGTCGGGTGAATAGCTCCATGACATCACGTAGCACCCTACAAGTGCCCCGCCCCTGGAACCGATTGTCGTGGCAGCTCATTCTACACCATTCCTGCCCGGGCAAAGGAGAAGTAGTCCTGGCGGGTACGCCCCACGATAATGTGGTCGAGGACACGGACGCCGACATACTTGAGCGCTTGGAGGATCTTGTTCGTGGTATCGATATCCTCCTTGGAAGGATCACACTCTCCGCTTGGGTGGTTGTGCACGAGCACGACGCGGCTGGCGTGGTGGATGCAGGCCTCGCGGACGATGTCGGCAGGGTCCACGACGCTGGCGCTGA
>Ga0209638_1000709_pt1 | contig 21983 bp, 23 predicted proteins | sample BarGraNGADG00211_FD_184490 | JGI IMG/M metagenome (GOLD analysis project Ga0209638, IMG submission 184490) | Arctic peat soil microbial communities from Barrow, Alaska - Barrow Graham LP Ref core NGADG0002-211 (SPAdes) (version 2) | ecosystem: Environmental > Terrestrial > Soil > Wetlands > Peat...
ATAGACTTTCGCGGCGATCGCGTAGATGCGGTCGCGGTTGATATCGAAGGCACGCAGCAGGCTTACCGCATCGAGTTGCAAATTCGGTTGCATCTGCCTAAGCGCATCCGCGCTCACAAAGAACGAATTTTCCATGGAGCGGTCATAGCCCCAGAAGCGGACCGCGTGCCGGGTCGCATCGTAACTGCGGCTTTCGTTCGGAAAATTGATCGCCATGTTCGTGGCCTGGCGCGGCTGCGACTGCCATGGGAAGCGCATCATTGCGTCCTCGCCGCGGCCGGCGCGGATTTGAACGTCGCGTGCGTAATAGATACCGCCGTGCCGTGAGAATCGCTTGCGATAGCCACCTGAGCATCAAGCTGCTTGGCCAGCGACTGGACCAGACTGGTGCCCAGCCCGCCCTTTTTCTGATTTGTACCTGGTTCCGACTTGCCGATCCCATTGTCGGAAATCGTCAGTTTCCAGTCAGTATCCGCGACTTTGTACGTCACCAGGATCGCGGCGTCCGGCTTTTCGCCGGGAAACGCATGCTTCAATGCGTTCATCACCAATTCTGTAACAATCAGTCCAATGCTCACCGCTTCATGGGAAGCAACCGTCCCCGCATCGGCGACGACTTTGAGCGTGATCGGCCGACTACCGCCGATCATCGATTGCGCCAAAGTTTCGCATAGCCTCGAAAGATAGGTGGAAACGTCGACTTGCTTGCCGGCACCGGTATCATGCAGATGCTTTTGCACGGCGGCGACCGACAGAACGCGCTGATGCGCATCTTCCAATTGTAACCGAGTCTCCTCCGACTGAACGGTGCGCGCCTTGATGAGCAGGATGCTGGCGATGATCTGCAGACTGTTGGCGACACGGTGCTGCATCTCTTCCAGCAGCATGTCCTTTTCCCGCATCATCTCCTCAAGCTGCCGCTCAATGCCACGCCGGTCGGTGACATCCTCGAACGCCAGCAATACGCTGCTGTGGGTGCCCTTCTCGTAGTACACCTTGCGCACGTTCAGCAGCATGGTGCGCCGGCCGATCACGGGAAATTCGCGGTCGACTTCGTAGCCCTCGATCGTTTCTTGATCCTTCGCGATCGTTTGCAAGAGCTCGCGCAGCTCCGGGATATTCCACTGGCCGCCGTCGATATCGAACAGCACCTGGCCGCGGAGATCCTGACCGGCGAGCTTGAAGATTTGGTAGAATGAGCGGCTGGCGGCGGTGATACGCTGGTCCTCGTCGAGCACCAGGAGAGGATCGCGAACCGTATCGATGATGGCGTTCGAAAGCGCGAGCGCGATTCCGACCGGAATATCGATGAATGGCGCGTTCTTCGACGCCGTCGAAGCGAACATGTGAACCTTTCGCCACGTTTTCGAACGTGGGCAAAGCAGCGCGGATTTTAGTTAAGTTGGCGCGAACGCCGGGACGCCTTCGCTGGGCGTCTAATTAATATAAATATACGCCTTTATTCGCGAATAGTCGAGCGAATTGCGCACACGCAACCGTGATGCGTGGCGCCCGTTTCAACCGGCCGCCGAATGCGCAAAGTCCCAATAAAGCTCCCTGGCCTTGCGATAGAGCGGCCCGGGCTGCAATGAGCGCTCATCGATGCGGTTGACCGGCATCACCTTGGAATAATTGCCCGAGGAGAATATCTCGTCGGCATTCTGAAGATCGCTGTATTGCAACGTGGTCTCCACCACGCTCACGCCAGCCTCGCGCAGCAGCTTGATCACGCGCTGGCGGGTGATGCCGTTGAGGAACGTACCGTTCGGCGCCGGGGTGAACACCACGCCGCCCTTGCCGATGAACAGGTTGGCGGTGGCGAGTTCGGCGACGTTGCCGACCAGGTCGCGCACCGCGCAATTGCCGAAGCCGCGCGCATTGGCCTCGATCAGCGCGCGCGCATTGTTCGGATAGAGGCAGCCGGCCTTGGCGTCGACCGGCATGCATTCCATGCTCGGCTTTCGATAAGGCGACAGCGTGATGGAAAAGCCTTCCGGCGGGCGCATCGGCGCCTCATACAGCGTGAGGCACCAGCGGGTCGACTCCGGATCGGGCGCGACCAGCAGCGCGCCGCTGCGCTCGGCCCAATACATCGGGCGGATGTAGAGCGCGGCGTCCTTGGCGAAGCGCTTGATGCCGTCCTGCGTGAGGCCGAGCCAGGTCTCGGCCGAGACGGTCGGTTTGAGATGCATGGTGGCGGCTGAGGCATTGACTCGCGCGCAATGCAGGTCGAGGTCGGGCGAAACGCCCTCGAAGGTGCGGGCGCCGTCGAACACCGAGGAGCACAGCCAGGCGGCGTGCGAGCGCACGCCCATGATCGGGATGTTGCCCTCGTGCCAATCGCCTTCGTAGAACGTCCAGGTTTTCGACCAGCTCTGTCCCGGCGCCATTCAACTCCCCCGCATCCATTTGTTATTATAAGCGCAAGCATAGCGGCCCGGCCGGGAGGATACCATCGCGGGGACTGGCGCGCAGGGGCGCAGCCGACTATATGCGCTGCATTCGCCACGGCCCTCCCATGCAATCCATCATTTCCATTTCAAACCTGTCGAAGACCTACGCGACCGGGTTCCGGGCGCTCAAGGACATCAACCTCGACATCAGGCGCGGCGAGATCTTCGCGCTGCTCGGCCCCAACGGCGCCGGCAAGACCACGCTGATCGGCATCGTCTGCGGCATCCTGGTTGCCACGGCCGGCAAGGTCACGGTCGACGGCCACGACATCATCAAGGACTACCGCGCGACGCGCGCGCTGATCGGGCTGGTGCCGCAGGAGCTGCACACCGATGCCTTCGAGAGCGTTTGGGGGACCGTCAGCTTCAGCCGCGGCCTGTTCGGCAAGCCGCGCGATCCGGCGCACATCGAGAAGGTGCTGCGGGCGCTGTCGCTGTGGGACAAGAAGGACGACCGGATCATGACGCTATCCGGCGGCATGAAGCGGCGCGTACTCATCGCCAAGGCGCTCGCGCATGAGCCGCAAATCCTGTTCCTCGACGAGCCGACCGCCGGCGTCGACGTCGAATTGCGCAAGGACATGTGGCAGGTGGTGCGCGATCTGCGCGCCTCCGGCGTGACCATCATCCTGACCACGCATTACATTGAGGAAGCCGAGGACATGGCCGACCGCGTCGGCGTGATCAACAAGGGCGAGATCATCCTGGTCGAGAACAAGGCGGAGCTGGTGCGTAAGCTCGGCAAGAAGCGAATGATCCTCTATCTCCAGAAAAAACTCGATGCGTTGCCGCCCGCGCTCGGCGCGCATGCTTTGACGCTGGCGAACGGCGGCAGCGAGCTGGTGTTTACCTACGACACGCAAGGCGAGCGTACCGGCATTACCACCCTGCTCGACGATCTCAATCGCGCCGGCATCCAGTTTCGCGATTTACAGACCGAGCAGAGTTCGCTCGAGGACATTTTCGTCGGCCTGGTGAGTGACCGCCAATGAATCTGCACGCCGTCCACGCCATCTACCGCTTCGAAATGGCGCGCACCGGGCGCACCATCTGGCAGAGCATCGTGTCGCCGGTGCTCTCGACCTCGCTCTATTTCGTGGTGTTCGGCGCCGCCATCGGCACCCGCATCACGCAGATCGAGGGCGTGAGTTATGGCGCCTTCATCGTGCCCGGCCTGATCATGCTGATGCTGCTGACGCAGAGCACGATGAACGCCTCGTTCGGCATCTATTTCCCCCGCTTCACCGGCACGATCTACGAGATTCTGTCGGCACCGGTGTCGGGCTTCGAAATCGCGCTCGGCTATGTTGGCGCCGCGGCCACCAAGTCGATCATCCTCGGCCTGATCATCCTGGCGACATCCTTCCTGTTCGTGCCGCTGCACATCGCGCATCCGTTCTGGATGCTGGCCTTCCTGGTGCTGACGGCGGCGACTTTCAGCCTGCTCGGCTTCATCATCGGCATCTGGGCCGACAATTTCGAGAAATTGCAGATCGTGCCGCTCCTGCTGATCACGCCGCTGACCTTTCTCGGCGGCACGTTCTATTCCACCAGCGTGCTACCGCCGGTCTGGCAGACCGTCACGCTGTTCAACCCGGTGGTCTATCTGATCAGCGGATTCCGCTGGAGCTTCTTCGAAATCGCCGATGTGAGCCCGGGCATCAGCGTCGCCATGACGTTCGTGTTCCTGGGTGTCTGCCTTGCCACGGTCTGGTGGATTTTCAAGACCGGCTACCGGCTCAAGAACTAAAAACCCTGCTAATATTTGCGAGCGCCCGAATAAAGCGGGCACGGACGGGGTATGTTCAGATCAGGGGGCCATCCGCCCCTGACAAAAAATACCCGGGAGGTTACCTCATGTCGCCGATATCGAAGGGTCTTGCGAGTTTCGCCGTTGCCGCCGCGCTGTCGTTGCCGGCCGGCGCGCAGGTCCTTACCCAAAAGAACGTTTCGGTGGCGATGGCGCAGACCATCGCCAATGCCGCGCTCGCTCAGTGCGAAAGCATGGGCTTCAAGGTCTCCGTGACGGTGCTCGATCGCGACGGCCTCGCGGTCGTCATGCTGCGCGGCGACGGCGCAGGCCTGCACACGCCGGAAGGCAGCGACCGCAAGGCCTACACGGCGCGCGCCTATAGCTCGCCATCGGCCAATTTCGCCAAGCGCGTGACCACCGAACCGAATTACGCGCCGGCGATTCAATATCATCGCGTGCTGGCGCTGGCCGGCGGGCTGCCGATCAAGGCCGGCAATGAGGTGATCGGCGCGGTCGGCGTGTCCGGCTCGCCCGGCAAAGACGACGTCTGCGCGCAGGCCGGCATCGACAAGGTGGCCGATCAGCTCAAATAAAGCCGCGCGCCGCTAACTGTCGGCGAGCTCCTCGCGTAGGATTTCGAGCTCCAGCCATTGCTCCTCGGCCGCGGCCAGCTTGCGCTGGGTTTCGCCGAGGTCAGTGGTGACTTTTTCGAAACCAACACGGTCGCGATTGTAAAATTGCGGATCGGCGAGCATTGCCTGCAACTCATTGGCTTTGGCGTTGAGCGCGGCCATGGTTTTGGGTAGCGTTTCCAGCGCGTGCTTTTCCTTGAATTTCATCTTGCGCTTTATGACCTGAGAATTGGCGGCTTGCGGCGCGCCGGACGGAGCGGCCTTTACCGATTTCTCTTTCTCCTGCTTGCCCGAATCGCGCGTGAGATCGGCGCCGCGCTGTACCAGCATGTCACTGTAACCGCCGGCATATTCGATCCAGCGGCCGTCCCCCTCCGGGGCAATCACGCCGCTGACCAGCCGGTCGAGGAAATCGCGATCGTGGCTAATGAGCAGGACCGTGCCGGGGTATTCGCCGAGCATGTCCTCAAGCACGTCGAGCGTTTCCATGTCGAGATCGTTGGTCGGCTCGTCGAGCACCAACAGGTTTGACGGCTTGGCCAGCGCCTGCGCCAGCATCAAACGGCCGCGTTCACCGCCCGACAGCTTGCCGAGCGGCGTGCGGACTTGCTCGCTCGAAAACAGAAAGTCCTTCATGTAGCTGACGACATGCTTGGGCGCGCCGTTGACCATCACGGTGTCGCCATCGCCTCCGGTCAGCGCTTGCTTGACGGTGATATTAGGTTCGAGACTGTCGCGATGCTGATCGAGCGTGGCGACCGCCAGATTGGAGCCGAGCCGGACCGCGCCGCTATCGGGGGGTAGAACGCCGGTCAGCATTTTGACCAACGTGGTCTTGCCGCTGCCGTTCGGCCCGACGATGCCGATGCGGTCGCCGCGCTGGATGCGGATCGAGAAATCGCTGACGACCGCCCGGCCGCCGTAGCTCTTGCCGATATTCTTCGCTTCGATCACAAGCGCACCGGACGGCGCCGCCGAGCCGGCAGTGATGGTGGCGTCGCCGGCTGTCGAGCGGTAGGTGCGGCGCTGTTCACGCAGCACCTGCAAATGGCCGACCCGGCGCATGTTGCGTTTGCGCCGGCCGGTGACGCCGTAGCGCATCCAATGCTCTTCGGCGACGATCTTGCGATCGAGCTTGTGCTGCTCGCGTTCCTCCTCGGCCAGCAACATGTCGCGCCATTCCTCGAAATGGGAAAAGCCACGCTCGATGCGGCGCGTGCAGCCGCGGTCGAGCCATACCGTCGAGCGCGAGAGCGTGGAGAGAAAGCGGCGGTCATGGCTGATGATCACGAGTGCCGTGCGCCGGGAATCGAGGTCGCGCTCCAGCCATTCGATCGTGGTCAAATCGAGATGGTTGGTCGGCTCGTCGAGCAGCAGGATATCGGGTGACGGCGCCAGCACGTGGGCGAGCGAGGCGCGGCGCGCTTCGCCGCCGGACAGGTGCGCCGGATCTTCCTGGCCCGTGAGGCCGAGCTCCTCGAGCAGATGGCGGGCGATGTAAGGGTCGTCACTCGGTTTGAGGCCGGCTTCGACATAGGCCAGCGTGGAAGCGAAACCGGAGAAGTCGGGCTCCTGCGGCAGATAACGCACCAAGGCCCCGGGCTGCACGAAAACCGAGCCGCGATCCGGCTCAACGACCTTGGCCGCGATTTTCAGCAGCGTCGATTTGCCCGAGCCGTTACGCCCGACCAGCGACACGCGCTCTCCCGTGGAGACGGATAATTCCGCGCCCGTTAGAAGCGGGGTGCCGCCAAAGGTCAGTGCGATGTCTTTGAGTTGCAGAAGCGGAGGAGCCATTTCGCCTTGTCTTTATCGTCTTACTGCCGCGCCCTAGCAGGTGGGCATCGGCAAGACAACCAGCAAGCGTCGGAGTGAACTCCTTGCCCATTATTTCACTGCGGGTCTCATCGTCTCACAGGGGCCTGAGTCACGCGGGAGCTTGTCGACGATCAACACATCGCCCGGCAACAATGCGCCGTTGATCGTCACCCCGTGTCCCTCGAAGGGCCGCAGGTCAACCTGCCGGCCATCGGCATACCTTGGACGGATGTCGTAGCCGTCGGATGAGATGAAGCGTCCATTGAATACGCATCCGGCAATCGCTCTTGCCACCGGCTTCGACGCCAAAGCTGGCGCGACGGCCAGCGGTCCTGACGCCATCGCGAGGACGGCGAAGAAAGCGATCTTGCGATGTTTAGCCGACATCCGGGACCCCTCTGAACGAATACGATCAGAGGGCACCCGAGAACGTTGCGTTTCATTGATTTGGAACAAACCGGCGCACTAGCCTTCCGCCAGCGCGGCCAAAATCCGCGCCCAGGAGCGGATGCCCTTGTGGAAGCATTTGAGGTCGAACTTCTCATTCGGCGAATGCACGCGGTCGTCGTCGAGCGCGAAACCGACCAGCAGCGAATCCATGCCGAGCACGCTCTTGAAGTCGGCCACGATCGGGATCGAGCCGCCGGCGCCAACCGCCACCGCCTTCTTGCCCCACTCCTCGGCCAGCACCGCGCGCGCCTTGTTGAGCGCCGGATTGTCGAACGACAGCTGCAACGGCGGCGCCAGGCCGAAATTCCCGAACTCGACCTGGCAGTCGGCCGGCAGGCGCGCGCGCACGAAGGCGCGGAAGCCGTCGCGGATCCTCTCGGGGGCCTGCTGGCCGACAAGGCGGAACGACACCTTGGCCGAGGCCTCACCCGGGATGACCGTCTTGGCGCCCTCGCCGGTGTAGCCGCCGATTATGCCGTTGATCTCGGCGGTCGGCCGCGTGGTGATCTGCTCGATCAGCAGGTAGCCCTTCTCGCCGGCCGGCGTTTTCAGCCCGATCGGCCCGAGGAACTTCTCCGGCGTAAGGTCGAGCGCCGCAAGATCGGCCTTGATGTCGGCCGGCAGGTCCTTAACCCCGTCGTAGAAGCCCGGAATGGTGACGCGGCCATCGTCGTCCCATAGGGCGCCGAGAATCTTGGCCAGTAGCCGGATCGGGTTCTGCGCCGCCCCGCCGAACACGCCGGAATGCAGGTCCCTATCGGCACAAGTGATCTTCACGTCCTCATAGACCAGCCCGCGCAGCGAGGTGGTGACCGCCGGCGTCTGCTGGTCCCACATGGCGGTGTCGCAGACCAGCGCTAGGTCGAGCTTGAACTCGGCCGCGTTGTCGCGCACGAATTTGAACAGGTTTTTCGAACCGCACTCCTCCTCACCCTCGATCATGGTGGTGATCGGCAGCGGCAGCTTGCCGGTGACCGCCTTGAACGCCCGGCAGGCCTCGATGAAGGTCATGGCCTGGCCTTTGTCGTCGCAGGCCCCGCGCGCGACGATGATCTTGCGGCCGCCGGGCAACGTCTCGATGCGCGGCTCGAACGGCGGGGTCTTCCACTGGCTCAGCGGATCGACCGGCTGGACGTCATAATGGCCGTAAAACAGCACATGCGGGCCGGCAACGCCGTTAGATTTGCCCACCACCACCGGATGGCCCTCGGTTGGGCGGACAATTGCATCAAACCCGATGGACTTGAGGTCGGCGGCGACATGCTCGGCGGCGGTCCGGCACTGCTGCTTGTACGCCGGATCGGTCGAAATCGATGCGATGCGCAACAGCGCAAACAAGCGCTCGACGCTTTGGTCGATATCCTGGTCGATGCGGGCCAAGACCGCGTCGAGTGTGCTCATGAGGGGCTCCCGTAGATAGGACAGGCAAGCTAGCAACGCTTTCTTAGGCTGAAAAGCACCGCTAGTCCGCACAAACGTTCGAATTTGCCGCCGGATTGCAAGTTGAAGCGACGAACTTGCGTCATCCTACGTGATTTTTCCATTTTCTTTTCAGAATTTGTAAAGCATAGCCCGGCGCAGCCCCTGCCCGACCTCGAAATATGACTGATCGTAATTCTGCGGATACTGCCGATGGTATTGCCGGATGACTTTTCGATCTACCGTTTGCGCACCGAGGCGCGCGCGGACAATCGCAAGCAAAGTCGCTCGCGATACGAGGCGCGTTACATTTTACTTGACATGCAGCCGCGACAGTGTGTGCGCACAGCGACAACTTTGCGCATGTGATAACGCAACGTGCTTGTCATCGCCGCGAACGACGTTCAATATAGCGACAACCCGCCGCCAGTGCGGGAGAGTTGAGGGGATCATGGACGAGTTGATCGCGCGTCTCGTCGCCAATGTCGGCGTCGACAAGGCCGTTGCGGAAAAAGCCGTCGGCATCATCCTCGACTTCCTGGTTAAGGAAGGCCCGCCCGACAAAGTGCAGGCCGTCGTCGACAAACTTCCCGGGTCGCAAGCTCTGATCCAAGCCCAGCAAGCCAGCGACGCCGGCGGCGGCATGTTCGCCATGGGCGGCCTCATGGGCGCCGGCACCAAATTGATGGCGGCCGGGCTGAGCATGGGCCAGGTGCAAGCCGTCACCAAGGAAGTTATCGCCTATTCCCGTGAAAAAGCCGGCGAAGACGCGATCGGGGAGATCGTCGGCGCGATTCCGGGCTTGAGTCAGTTCGTTTAAACGTTCCATTCGACGGCGTAGACAGAAGTAAGAAGCAGGCGAGGAGACCCGGATGTCCTATCCCATCACCGATATCAACGGGATCGACGGCGAAGCAGCCGAGATCCTCAAGTCGGTGGGGATCCGGTCAACCGAGCGGCTACTCGATAGGGCGCGCACCGTACGCGGTCGCAAAATGCTCGCCATGAAGACCGGTTTCGACGAAAAGCGGTTGCTGTGCTGGGCCAATGTCGCCGACCGTATGCGCATCAAGGGCATCCGCAAGGAATATGCCGAGCTGCTGCAGGCCGCCGGCGTGGATACCGTCAAGGACCTCAAGTATCGCAACCCGGCCAATCTCGCCAACGCGATGGCGGAGGCCAACAAGAAGCGCAAGATGGTCCGCCTGCTGCCGTCCGAGAAAGTGGTCGGCAACTGGATCGAAAACGCCAAGAAGCTGCAGCTAAAAATCAGCTATAAATAGCCCGGTCCGACCGCGTAGCGAGGCTTCTTGACAGCCCCGCGCCGACCGCGCAAAGCGACCGCCATGGGGCTCGCCCGCACCTTCGAAGCCGCCGCCGGACCAGCGCAAAAGCCTGCGCGCGACGTGCTTTCGGCACTGCTCTCCCTCGGCCGTCCGCTGGTCATGGGCATCCTCAACGTCACGCCGGACTCTTTCTCCGACGGCGGACGTTTCATCGACCCGGCCAAGGCCGTCGCCCATGCGGGCATAATGTCCCAACAGGGCGCCGATATCCTCGACATTGGCGCGGAGTCGACGCGGCCCTATGGCGACGCCACGCCGGTATCGGCGGAGGACGAGATGGCGCGGCTTAGCCCAGTGCTGCCGGCGGTCCTCAAGTTCGGGTTGCCGGTGTCGATCGACACCATCAAAGCCAGCGTCGCCTCCTGGGCGCTCGATCAAGGCGCCGTGATCGTCAATGACGTGTGGGGTCTGCAACGCGATCCCGCCATGGCGCCGCTTGTCGCCGAGCGCGGCGTGCCGGTGATCATCATGCATAACCGCGACAGCGCCGATGCCAATATCGACATCATTGCCGGGGTAACCGCCTTCTTCGCGCGCTCACTCGAGATCGCGGAGCGCGCCGGCATCGCGCGCGACAAGATCGTGCTCGATCCCGGCATCGGCTTCGGCAAGACGCCGGAGCAGAGCATCGCCTGCATCGCACGGTTCGCCGCGTTCAAACGCTTCGGCCTCCCTCTCCTTGTCGGCGCCTCGCGCAAGCGCTTCATCAATGCGGTGACGCTGTCCTCGCCCGACGAGCGGCTCGGCGGCTCGATCGCCAGCCATCTCGCGGCGGTCGCCAACGGCGCGTCGATCGTGCGCGCGCATGACGTCGCCGAGACCGTGCAGGCGCTACGCGTCGCTGCCGCCATCGGCCGCGCCAAAGAAAGCTAACAATGAGCGACCGCATTTTCATCAACGGGCTGTCGCTGCACGCCTATCACGGCGTGATGGCCTATGAGGCCAAGGTCGGGCAGACATTTACGATCGACCTTGAACTCGACATCGATCTCGCCGACGCCGCGCGCTCAGACAAGGTGATGGACACCGTCTCCTATGACAAAGTGGTCGATTGCGCGAGCCGCGCGTTCTGCGATCGACGCTGTCGACTGATCGAGGCCGCTGCCGGCCAGGTCGCCGACGCGGTGCTCGCCGGCTTTCCGCGCGTGCGCATGATCAAGGTGACGATCCACAAGCCGCACGCCCCGATCGCGGCGACCTTCAGCGATGTCGGCGTCACGCTGGTGCGCGCGCGGAGCGATTCCAGATCATGACCGCGGCGTGGCTGGCGCTCGGTGGCAATGTCGGCGACAGCCGCACCATTCTCGACCGCGCGGTGATGTTGCTGTGCGACGGCAAGGAGGTGCGGCTGACCACGCGCTCCTCCGACTACCGCACGCCGCCCTGGGGCTTCAAATACCAGCCGCCGTTCATCAACCTGTGCATCGCGGTCGAGACGGCGCTCGCCCCGCGCGACTTGCTGGCGCGCGCGCAAGACGTCGAGCTGCAACTCGGCCGCGACCGCGCCCATGAAAAGCGCTGGGGTCCGCGCACCGCCGACATCGATATCATCGCCTATGGCGACCTCGCGGTGCACGAGCTGGGCCTGACGGTGCCGCATCCGCGCCTGTTCGAGCGCGCCTTCGTGCTGCTGCCGCTCGCCGAAATCGCGCCCGATCTGGTCATTACCGGACGAAGCGTGCGGGAGGCGGCCGCCGGCGTCGATCCGGCCGGGATTGAACGGCTACCGCCGCGTCAGGGCATGTAATTTGCTTTAGCTCAATGGCGGCACCGCAATGACTGTGGCACTTTGCCCCGATGGATGAAGACCTTCCCCTCGCCGCCGAATTCCCCCCGACGAGCCATGCGGAATGGCGCAAGCTGGTCGAGGCGGCGCTCAAAGGCGCGTCGTTCGAGAAGCGGCTCACCAGCCAGACCTATGACGGCTTGCGGATCGAGCCGCTGTATCCGCGCGCGGCCGGGGCAAAGCCGGTTGCCGGGCGGACCCCAGGCGCGGCTTGGACGCTCATGCAGCGGGTCGATCATCCCGACCCGGCCGCTGCCAACGCGCAGGCCCTGCAAGATCTGGAGAACGGTGCGAACGGGCTGACTTTGGTCATGGCCGGCTCGGTTACCGCCAATGGTTATGGTCTCGATGCGTCGGCGACAACGCTGGCCCGCGTGCTCGACGGCGTCGAACTCGACGCCGGCATCGTCATCGACTTCAACCTCAGCCCGCCGACGCGCAACGCCGTGCAGCATTTTGCCGCGCTGGTGAAAAGCCGGAAGATTTCGCCGGCGACGGTTGACCTACGCGCCAGCATCAATCCGATCGGCGGGCTTGCGGCCTCGGGCAAGAGCCCGCTGGCATGGAGCAAACTTTCGCAAGGCTTCGCTGGCTTGGTGCGCGAATTGGCCGATCAGGGTTTTCGCGGGCCGTTCGCGGTCGCCGACGGCCGCATCGTCCACAATGCCGGCGGCTCGGAAGCTCAGGAGCTTTCCTTCGCCATTGCCAGTGCGGTCGAGTATTTGCGCGCGTTACACACGGGCGGCGTGCCGCTCGAGGCCGCGCGCGGCATGATCTATTTCCGGCTGTCAGCCGACGCCGACGAATTTCTCAGCATCGCCAAGTTCCGCGCTTTGCGAAAACTATGGGCGCGGGTCGAGGACGCCTGCGGTCTTGCACCGAAGCCCGCTTATGTCGCGGCCGAGACCGCCTGGCGGATGATGACCCAGCGCGACCCTTACGTGAACCTGCTGCGCATGACCATCGCCGTCACCGCCGCCGGCGTCGGCGGCGCCGACAGCATCACCGTGCTGCCGCATACCGCCGCGCTCGGCCTGCCCGATGCGTTCGCGCGCCGCGTCGCGCGCAACACGCAACTCATTCTTTTAGAAGAGTCGAACCTTGCCAAGGTGAGCGACCCAGCCGCCGGCTCCGGCGCGATCGAGGACTTGACAGGCAAGCTCTGCGTTACCGCCTGGGCGCAGTTCCAGGAGATCGAGAAAGCGGGCGGCGCTTGGGCGGCGCTCGAGTGCGGGCTGGTGCAGAAGAATGTCGCGGCGGTGCGCACCGAACGCCAAAAGGCGGCGGCGCGCCGCAAGGATGCGCTGACCGGCACCAGCGATTTCCCCAATCTTGATGAAAAGGCGGCCGCAGTGCTTGATGTGGCGCCGGTCGTCACGCCAAAAGAGGATGCCGCAGCTGTCACCATCGAGGCCTTGCCGCGCATTCGCGTGGCCGAGCCGTTCGAAGCGTTGCGCGATGCCTCCGACCGGGCGCTGACGAAGACCGGCGCGCGGCCGAAAGTGTTCCTGGCTACTCTCGGCAAACTGGCGGAGTTCACCACGCGCGCGATGTTCGCGAAAAACTTCTATGAGGCCGGCGGCATCGCGGCGCTGAGCAATGACGGCTTCAAGGATCGGGCCGCCATGATCGCGGCGTTCAAGGCCTCCGGCACCAAGCTCGCCTGCCTGTGCTCGTCGGGTAAGGTCTACGAGCAGGAGGCCGCCAGCGCCGCCAAAGCACTCACCGCCGCCGGCGCGACCGTCCACCTCGCCGGCCGGCCGGGTGAAAACGAGGCCAATTGGCGACAGGCCGGGGTGAAATCCTTCGTATTCATGGGCTGCGACGTGGTTTCGACCTTGCAGGCCACCCATGATATTCTGGCTGTGAAATGAGTCAGGTCCCCAACTTCGCCAAGATCGATTTCGCCGATACGCCGGTCCCCCCTGGCAACGGCTCGGCAAAGCCTTGGATCACGCCGGAAGCGATCCCGGTGAAGCCCTCTTATGGCGAGACCGATCTGGCCGGGCTCGACTTCCTCGACACTTTTCCCGGCAAGCCGCCGTTCCTGCGCGGCCCCTACCCGGCCATGTACGCGGCGCAGCCCTGGACCATCCGGCAATATGCCGGCTTCTCCACCGCGGAGGATTCCAACGCCTTCTACCGGCGCAACCTCGCCGCCGGGCAGAAGGGCCTCTCCATCGCCTTCGATCTCGCCACCCATCGCGGCTACGACAGCGACCATCCGCGCGTGTCCGGCGACGTCGGCATGGCGGGCGTGGCGATCGACTCGATCTACGACATGCGCACGCTGTTCTCCGGCATCCCGCTCGACCAGATGAGCGTGTCGATGACCATGAACGGCGCGGTGCTGCCGGTTCTGGCGCTCTATATCGTCGCCGCCGAGGAACAGGGCGTGCCGCACGCGAAATTGTCCGGCACGATCCAGAACGACATCCTCAAAGAATTCATGGTGCGCAACACCTATATCTATCCGCCCGGCCCGAGCATCCGCATCATCTCCGATATTTTCGCCTACACCTCGGCCGAGATGCCGAAGTTCAACTCGATTTCGGTCAGTGGCTATCACATGCAGGAAGCCGGCGCGACGCAGGATCTCGAGCTCGCCTATACGCTGGCCGACGGCGTCGAATATGTGCGCGCCGGATTGAAGGCCGGGCTAACGGTCGATCAGTTCGCGCCGCGCGTGTCGTTCTTCTGGGCGATCGGCATGAATTATTTCATGGAGATCGCCAAGCTGCGCGCCGCCCGCATGCTGTGGGCGAAGCTGATGAAGCCGTTCAAGCCGGAGGACGCGCGCTCGCTTAGTTTGCGCACGCATTGCCAGACCTCGGGCTGGTCGCTGGCCGCGCAGGACGTGTTCAATAATGTTTCGCGCACCATGATCGAGGCGATGGCGGCGACGCAAGGGCAGACCCAGTCGCTGCACACCAATGCGCTCGACGAGGCGCTCGCGCTGCCGACCGATTTTTCCGCCCGCATCGCGCGCAACACCCAGATCGTGCTGCAGCAGGAGGCCGGCGCCACCCGCATCGTCGACCCGTGGGGCGGCTCATATTATGTCGAGCGGCTCACTTACGAATTGGCGCGCAAGGCATGGGCCCATATCGAGGAAGTCGAAGCGCTCGGCGGCATGACCAAGGCGATCGAGGCCGGCATCCCCAAGCTGCGCATCGAGGAAGCCGCCGCCAAGACGCAGGCGCGCATCGACGCCGGCCTACAGTCGGTGATCGGCGTCAACAAATATCAGCCGACCATTGAGGCGCCGATCGACGTGCTCAAGGTGGACAATTCCGCCGTCATGCACATGCAGCTCGACAAGCTCAAGCGGCTCAAGGCCGAGCGCGACTCGGCCGTGCTCAAGGAGGCGCTCGATGCACTCACCCGCGCCGCCGATCGCGGCAACGGCAATTTGCTGGCGCTGGCCATCGACGCCGCCCGCGCCAAGGCCACCGTCGGGGAGATTTCCTTGGCGCTGGAGAAGGTGTACGGACGTCACCGCGCCGAGATCAAAGCGATCACCGGCGTCTACAAGCGGGAGGTCGGCATGACCGGCGCGGTCGAACGGGTGCGCGTTGCGGTCGAGGCGTTCGAAGCGGCGGAGGGCCGCAGACCGCGGCTGCTGGTCGCCAAGATCGGGCAGGACGGCCACGACCGCGGGCAAAAAGTGATCGCGTCAGCTTTCGCGGACCTCGGCTTCGACGTCGATATCGGGCCGCTGTTCGCCACGCCGGCGGAAGCCGCGCGCCAGGCGGTGGAGAACGACGTGCACATTCTCGGCGTGTCGTCGCTCGCCGCCGCGCATCTGACGCTGGTGCCGGAGCTCAAGAAAGAGCTGGCCGCGCAAGGCCGCGACGACATCATGATCGTGGTCGGCGGCGTGGTGCCGGCGCAGGATTACGACGCGCTCAAAATGGCTGGCGCTGAGGCGATTTTCCCGCCCGGCACGGTGATCGCGGAGGCGGCTGAGAAATTGCTTAAGACGCTCAATAAACGATTGGGCCATGGAAAAGAGGCGGCCGAGTGAAATCCTTCCTCGTCCGCGCGGCTTTGGCCGCGCTTTGCGGCCTCGCATTGTCGGGCTGCGTCGATTCGTCAGGTCCGATCCTGACGGGTGGGGAGCCGGTGCTGGGGCAGCGTCTTAACCTGCAGCTCTATGCGCTGCGCGATGGCCACGCGCACGACCCCGAAAAGGCCACGTACACCTGGAACGGCGCGCTCTATGTCAAAGCCGGCGGCGGCACGCATGACGTCGCCGCGTTCACGGTGCACCTGTTCGAAGGCGGCGACGCTATCCTCCAGTCGGCGCCGGTAAACAAGGCGCAAAGCACCGAATACGCGCTGATGCGCAAGCTCGCCGAAGGCGTCTATCAGGTCATCGCCATCGACGAAGACGACGCCGATGCGGCGACACGCGCGGCCGAATGCAAGCATCCGGGCGGTGCGGCCTGCCGAATCGAGACGCGCGAGCAACTGTTCACGTTCGCGCGCGCCACGGCGGCGAAGCGGAAAACCGACGGCGGGCTCGCGATCCAGCTCGACGACGCGCGGCCGTCGAAGCACCGTCCCTAGCGGCGGAACCCGATGCCTTCGCGCACCCTTAAAACAACCGACCTAGCCCGCGGCATAAAAGCGGGAGATCGCGCGACGCTGGCGCGCGCCATCACACTGATCGAGAGCAAGCGCGCCGATCACCGCAAATCCGCGCACCATCTGGTGCAGGAATTGCTGCCGCTCACCGGCAACGCGGTGCGGCTCGGCATCACCGGCGCGCCCGGCGCCGGCAAGTCGACCACCATCGACGTACTCGGCACCACGCTCACCGGGGCGGGCCACAAGGTCGCCGTGCTGGCGGTCGATCCGTCGTCGAGCCGCACCGGCGGCTCGATCCTCGGCGACAAGACGCGCATGGCGCGGCTCGCCAGCGACCCCAACGCCTTCGTGCGGCCCTCGCCCGCCTCCGGCACGCTCGGCGGCGTCGCCGCCAAGACGCGCGAGACCATGCTGCTGTGCGAAGCCGCCGGTTACGACGTGGTGCTAGTGGAGACCGTCGGCATCGGCCAGTCGGAGACCGCGGTCGCCGACATGACCGATTTCTTTTTGGTGCTGATGCTGCCGGGCGCCGGCGACGAACTGCAGGGACTGAAGAAAGGCATCGTCGAGCTCGCCGACATGATCGCGATCAACAAGGCCGACGGCGACAATATCGCGCGCGCCAAACTGGCGGCCGCCGAGTATCGCGCCGCGCTCAATATCCTGGCACCGCACTCGCCGACCTGGTCGCCGCCGGTCGTCACCTATTCGGCGCTAACCGGCAACGGCATCAGCGAACTGTGGAGCCAGGTGCAGGCGCACAAGAAACTGATGACCGCGTCGGGCGAGCTGGCTGTGCGCCGGCGCGAGCAGCAGGTGAAGTGGATGTGGAGCATGCTGGAGGAGCGGCTCACCGCGCGGCTGCGCAGCGATCCCGCCGTGCGTGGCAAGGTTCGGCAGGCGGAAGCCGCGGTCGCCGCCGGCAAGCTGGCGCCGACGCTGGCCGTGGAAGAGATCGCGCAATTGCTCGGGGTGTGATGGCCGCCACCATCCTTGTCACCGGCTTCGGGCCGTTTCCGGGCGCGCCGTTCAACCCGACCGGGCCGCTGGTCGAACGTTTGGCACGATTGCGGCGGCTGGCTCTGGCAAACGAAAAATTCGTCCTGCATATTTTCCCGACCAGCTATGCGGCGGTGGACCGCGATCTGCCCAAGCTGATCGAGCGACACAAGCCGGATGCGCTCTTGATGTTCGGGCTGGCGCCGCGGGCGCGTACCTTGCGCATCGAGACCCGCGCCCGAAATACGGTTTCATTGCTTCCTGACGCGGGCGGCATTGCGCTGCGGCGCCTGACCATCGCGGCCGGCGGCCCTGCGGCACTGGCGATGCCGGCTCCGGCGCGCCGCCTGCTCGCGGCTGTGCGCGCGGCGGGCGTGCCGGCCACGCTGTCACGCGATGCCGGGCGCTATTTGTGCAATTACCTGTGCTGGCGCGCGGCCGAGGCGGCGGGCAAAAAGGGCGGGCCGCGCCTTGCCGTCTTCGTGCACGTGCCAAAGATCGCGCGCACCGCGCGGCGGCCGGGCAAGCGCCGCAAGCTCACGCTTGGCGATCTGACGCGCGCCGGCGCCGCTGTGCTGGTCGCGGTCGCCTGCCACGTTTAGGCCGGAATGCATCCCTATCTGCACCCCATGACCTCCGCCCGCCCCTCCCGCCGAAAGCTCATCATGCTCGCGATTTTCGCCGTGTTTCTCATGCCACTCGTTGCCCGCGCCGCGCTCTACGCCGCCGGCAACGGCCCACGCAGCTGGCGCGACGCCGACTGGTCGAGCACCGGCACGCTGCCGCCGGCGGCCGACGACAAGGCAGCGCGCGTGATCGTGTTCACCGGCACCGCCGGCGCCTGGAAAGGCATATTCGCGGTGCATAGCTGGGTCGTGCTCAAGCCCGCGGGCGCGCACGATTGGACGCGCTACGACGTGGTCGGCTGGGGCAACCCGGTGCGCACCAACGGCTGGCCGCCGGACGGCCGCTGGTTCGGCAACACGCCGGTGGCTATCGCCGATATTTCCGGCGCCGATGCGGAGAAGCTGATCCCGCGCATCGAAGCCACGGTCAACGCCTACCGCTTCAACCACGCCGGCGACTACCGCATCTGGCCGGGGCCGAACAGCAACAGCTTTACCGCTGCGGTGCTGCGCGCGGTGCCCGAGCTGGGCGTCGCGCTGCCGCCCAATGCGGTCGGCCGCGATTTCCGCGCCGGTTTCTATGCCGGCCGCACCGACAGCGGCACCGGCGTCGAGCTCAATCTCGCCGGTTTTGCCGCCGTGAAGCTCGGCTGGGTCGAGGGCGTCGAGGTCAATCTGCTCGGCTTGGTCGCCGGGCTCGATCTGCGTCATCCGGGCGTCAAGCTGCCGGGATTTGGCCGCATCGGCGTCGAATCCCCGGTCGCTACCGCGCTCGCTAAATAAGCTCACGCCAATTTGGGGTGACGCAGGCGCAGCGCCCGTGGCAAGTTGGCAAGGCTGACGAGGATTCCCATGCGCGACACGCGGCCGCTGCTCGACCAGGTGCCCTTCCCGGCGATCCGCCGCGGCAAGCTCGACACTTTGCAGGTCAATGTCGGCTATCGCTGCAACCAGTCCTGCTTCCATTGCCACGTCAATGCCGGGCCGAACCGCACGGAAGAGATGTCGGCGCAAGTCGCCGACCGAGTGCTCGATTTCGTCGAGCGCCGGCACATCGCGACCCTCGACATCACCGGCGGCGCGCCCGAGCTCAACGCGAATTTCCGCCGCATGGTTAGGGACGCGCGCAAGCTGGGCGCCAAGGTGATGGACCGCTGCAACCTCACCATCCTGGAGCAGCCGGGCCAGGAGGACCTCGCCGAATTCCTGTGCGCGCATCAGGTGGAGGTGGTGGCTTCGATGCCCTGCTATCTGCAGGACAATGTCGAGCGTCAGCGCGGCAAGGGTGTGTTCGACGGCTCGCTCCGCGGATTGAAGAAGCTTAACGCGCTCGGCTTCGGCCGCGATCCACAGCTAACGCTCAACCTCGTCTACAATCCGCAAGGGCCGGCGCTGCCGCCGCCGCAGGCCGCGCTCGAAGCCGACTACAAGCGCGTTCTCGGCCAACAATACGGCATCGTGTTCAACAGACTGTTCGTGCTCGCCAACATGCCGATCCAGCGCTTCGGCACCATGCTGATCAACAAAGGCGAGTTCGACGGCTATCTCCTGCTGCTGCAGGACGCCCATCTCGACGCCAATCTCGACGGCGTGATGTGCCGCAACCTGATCTCGGTCGATTGGCGCGGCTTCGTCTACGACTGCGATTTCAACCAGATGCTCGATCTGCCGCTGACGCGGGGTGCGCGCAGCCGCGTGCATCTTTCCGACCTGCTCGACGACGACATCAAGGGTAACCCGATCCGCGTTGCCGGCCATTGCTATGGCTGCACCGCCGGCCAGGGATCGAGCTGCGGCGGCGCGCTGAAAGAGGCGGCGGAATGATGAAACTCTCCATCGTCATGCCGGTGCTCGACGAGGCCGTGGAGATCGAGGCCGCGCTCTCGGCGCTGGCGCCCTATCGCCGACGCGGTGTCGAAGTCATCGTGGTCGATGGCGGCAGCAGCGACGGCACGCCCGAACTCGCGCGTCCGCTCGCCGATCGCGTGATCGCGGCGCAACGCGGCCGCGCCGAGCAGATGAATGCCGGTGCCGCGGCGGCAACGGGCGACGTGCTGCTGTTCCTGCACGCCGACACGCGGTTGCCTGAGAACGCCGACCGCCTGGTGCTCGATGGCCTGGCCCGATCGGGACGCGGATGGGGCCGTTTCGACGTGCGCATCGACGGTGGCGGCCTGCTGGGCGTCGTCGCCACCACGATGAACGCACGCTCGCGTTTGACCGGCATCGCCACCGGCGACCAGGCCTTGTTCGTCACGCACGCGGCATTCGACAGTGTGGGCGGCTTTCCGCCGATCGCACTGATGGAAGACGTGGCGCTGTCGGCGCGGCTCAAGCGCATCGGCCGCCCTTGCGCTTTACGCGCGCGCGTCACCACCTCGGCGCGGCGCTGGCGGCGGCAAGGCACGCTACGCACCGTGCTGCTGATGTGGCGGCTGCGCTTACGTTTTTTCCTCGGGGCCGATCCGGCCAAGCTGGCGCGGGCTTACGGCTATGCCGAGCGCTAGTCGCGCATGATTCCGAAAAGTGGAGGCCGGTTTTCGGAAAAGATCATGCGCAAACAAAATGTCGCTATCGCCATCCTGGCGAAGGCGCCGGTTCCGGGCCTGACCAAGACCCGTCTGATCCCGTCGATCGGCGCGCATGCCGCGGCCATCTTGCAGGAACGCTTGACCGAGCGAGCGGTCGCGACCGCGCTTGCCGCCGCGGTCGGCCCGGTGACGCTGTGGTGCGCGCCCGATCCGGGCCATTCCTCGTTTCGCGAACTGGTCACGCGCCACGCGGTGACGCTGAAGCGGCAGCCGGCCGGCGATCTCGGCACCCGCATGCTCGCCGCCATGGCCGCCAGCGGCCGCCCCACAATAGTGATTGGAACCGATTGTCCCGCATTCACCCCCGAGCATTTGCGCGCGGCGGCGCATGCAATGCGTGACGCCGACGTGGTGCTGATCCCGGCCGAGGACGGCGGCTATGTGCTGATCGGTGCGCGCGGTGCGCATCCGCAGCTATTTTCCGGCATCGCCTGGGGCACGCCGACAGTTCTGACCGAGACGCGCGCGCGCATTGCCGCGCTCGGCCTCAAGTCGATCGAACTTCCCGCCCTGTGGGATATCGATACTGAAGCCGACCTTGCGCGATTTGAAGTGATGTTTCCGGAGATGGCGCTTTAGTTACTGCAACCGGATCAGCACCAATCCGCACACGATCAGCAGAGCCGCGGCGATACGCACCGCGCGTAGCGGCTCCTTGAGCACGACCACGGCGATAACAGCGCCGAACAGCACGCTGGTCTCGCGCAAGGTGGCGACGATGGCGATCGGCGCCACCGTCATCGCCCAGATCGCGATGCCGTAGGACAAAACCTGCAAGGCGCCGCCGGCAAAGCCGCGCCGCCAATAGATCCGCATGGCCGGGATCACATCGCGGCCGTCGCGAAGCAGCGCATAGGGCAGCATCACCAAAGCGATGCCGACGAACAGCCAGAGCGAATAGGCGTTCGGGTTGGCGGATAATCTCGCGCCGATGCCATCCACCACCGAATAGGTGCAGATGGTGAGCGCGGTGATGAGCGCGAAGCCGACGGCGCGACGGTCGATCTTGGCCAACTCGCGTCCGCCGCGAGCTGAGAGCAGGAACACGCCGGCGACCAGCGCGACGATGCCGCTCCAGCCAACGAGGCTCAGATTTTCGCCGACGATGAAGGTGGTTGCCGCCGCGGTCATCAGCGGCGCCGAGCCGCGCGCGATCGGATAAACCTGGCCGAGGTCTCCGCTGCGATAGGCCTCGATCAGCGCGGCGAAATAGAACAGGTGGATGACCACCGAAGCGATCAGCCACGGCCAAGCGTCCCACGCTGGCATGCCGGTGAGCGGCAGGAACACAAGCGCTACCGCGCCGGAGCCGATCGAAATCAGCGTCGTGGTCGAGAGCGGGTCGAGCCCGACCTTGATCAGCGCGTTCCAGCCGGCATGGCAGAGGGCGGCGAACAGAACGGCGAGGAATACGACGTTTTCCATGCCGGATGCCGCTCAGCCGCGGGCGGCGGGCGCCCACAGCTTGGGGCCGGCGCGCGCATATTGCACCGGCCGCGCCACCTCGGCGCTGAGCG
>Ga0209638_1000710_pt1 | contig 21946 bp, 9 predicted proteins | sample BarGraNGADG00211_FD_184490 | JGI IMG/M metagenome (GOLD analysis project Ga0209638, IMG submission 184490) | Arctic peat soil microbial communities from Barrow, Alaska - Barrow Graham LP Ref core NGADG0002-211 (SPAdes) (version 2) | ecosystem: Environmental > Terrestrial > Soil > Wetlands > Peat...
GAGATGTCGAAGCGACTCACTGACATCTGTCATAAAGAAGACCCGACACGACCAGTCACATCGGCCTGCAATACTCCGGAATATGCTCTTAAAAGCGATTTTTCAAAACCACTCGATGTCTTTGGTCTCAACTATTCTATGCCCTATTACCAGATTCTAAAGGGAAAAGCAAAACTGATCGGCTCTGAAACCTCATCGGCTGTTAGTACCCGCGGAGAATATAACCTTGTTTTGGACAATGGCACAATTAAAATCAATAAAGAGCTGAAAAACCAGTGTTCTTCTTACAACGACAGTACTGCGGAATCAACGCTTAAAGCTATTAAAAGAGATCCATGGGTTGCTGGTCAGTTCGCATGGACAGGCTTCGATTATATTGGAGAACCATCTCCCTTTTCATGGCCCTCAGTCAGTTCTTATTATGGTATTGTGGATTTATGCGGTTTTCCAAAAGATCGCTACTACCTTTACCAGAGCCAGTGGACTGAAAAACCTATGGTTCACATTCTGCCACACTGGAACTGGCAGGGTTTCGAAGGCAAGAAAATTCCAGTTTTATGCTACAGTAATTGTGAATCGGTGGAACTGTTTTTGAATGGGAAATCACTTGGGGAGAAGAAATTCAGCAATACAAAGGATTTGCATTTGTTGTGGCAGGTTCCATATTCACCGGGAACATTAAAAGCCATAGCAAAAAACAACGGAAAGCAAGTATGCATTACCGAAATCCAAACCGCAGACGCACCAGCTAAAATAGTACTGTCGGCCGACCGGAACGAAATCAATGCGGATGGAGAAGACCTTTCTTATATCAAAGTAGAGATAGTAGACCAGGAGGGTCGTGTTTGTCCCAACGCCGACAACCTGGTAAAATTTAAAATTGACGATGGCGGTGTCATTGCCGGCGTGGACAATGGAAATCCAATCAGCCACGAGTATTTCAAAGCCAGCGAACGAAAGGCATTCCATGGTTTGTGTTTAGCAGTTGTTCAATCAAAACGCACAGGAGGTGCAATTCGTCTTTACGCAGAATCCGAAGGACTCCAGGCAACTGAAGTTTTAATTAAAGTAAAATAGATAATTATAGGAATGAAGTTCAAATACTTTTTAATCATCGGTCTTTTCCCTGTTCTTTGTCAGGGTCAGGTTGTGAAAAGCTTTAAACAGGCCAGGGACAGAGTAGATGTCACACTCTCTGAAGGGACACTTAGCATTTATCCCATAACAGATAATGCTGTAAGGATCAGGTTCTGTAAAGGAGCCGAAGTAAAGGTACCTGAGCTAATTTTTACTTCAAGTGTTCCACCTCCACACTTTAATGTAATAGATTCTCCTTCAAAACTTGAGATATCAGGAAAAAGCATTATTGCAGAACTGGATAAGCAAACCGGCAAATTGTCATTTGCTGATAATTACGGAAAAATTTTCCTTAGCGAAAAAGCAGAAACCCGGAGACTGATACCTGATTCAGTTCAGGGCCAACCCTGTTTTGTGGCAGAACAGAGTTTTGAGTCACTGGCTGATGAATATCTTTTTGGACTCGGGCAGTTTCAGGACGGACATTATAATATAAGGAATGTTACCCGGCGGTTAACACAGGTCAACTCCCAGATTTCGCTACCATTTATATATTCAAATAAAGGGTATGGATTACTCTGGCATCAGTATGGCCTGACTGATTTCAATCCGGCAGATAATTTCATAACGCTTGAAAAACAAGAACAACCGACCAATAGTAACAATCAGACTGGTGAAGTTACTACGACTTCCGGAGCTCGTAGAGCAGCTCAGAGCCAGTCGTCTTACACTGGTCAGTTTAAAGTTCCTGAGAATGGAATATATTCCATATTTCTTGATCTTGGAGACATGGGAAACCGTTACTTTGTTGTTATTGATGGGAAACCATGTATGGATCAGAGTAACATGTGGCTTCCTCCAACCTCATGCGCCCTGGTGAATCTGTCAGCCGGGGAGCATCAGGTGCAATTGGTCTGTAAATCAAACAACACACCCAGGGTATCGTGGAAACTAACGGGTAACTTAACAACCTTCCGTTCTCCCAATGCCCGGTTCATTGATTATATTGTCTTTTATGGCCCTTCAGCAGATAGTGTAATTTCCTCATACCGAAGTCTCTCAGGTGATGTTCCTATGTTCCCTCTTTGGGCTTATGGTTTTTGGCAATGCCGCGAACGATACTCTTCAGGTTCAAACCTGGTAGAAACAGTAAAAGAGTTCCGTAAAAGGAATATCCCCATGGATGTTATTGTACAGGATTGGCAATACTGGGGCAAATACGGCTGGGGTGTTCCAAAGTTTGATGAAACCAATTATCCCAATCCGGCAGGGTTCATAAAAGAGCTACATGATTTAAATGCGCATTTCAGTATCTCGGTTTGGGAGAACCTTGATAAGAAATCCGATATCGGAAAAGAATATGTTGCAAAGAACCTTTATATCCCGAATAGCCCATGGGTGGATGTTTTTAACCCACTTGCCAGGGTCACTCACTGGAATGCTCTGAACCAAAATCTCTTTGCTTTTGGCGTCGACTCGTGGTGGATGGATGCCACAGAACCTGAAAACGATGGTTTGAAAGGGAAAGAAACATACCTTGGGTTAGGAGATTTTTATCGTCTCATCTACCCGTTGTTTGTAAGCCAGGCAGTTTATGAAGGACAAAGGAAAGCCTCATCCGAAAAACGGGTTTGTATCCTTACCAGGTCGGCTTTCCTTGGGCAACAAAAGTATGGAATAATAAACTGGTCGGGCGATATAGGAGGAACATGGGACACTTATAAACGACAGATTGTGGCAGGGTTAAACTATACCATTACGGGATTACCTTACTGGACAACAGATATTGGCGGATTCTTTCGACCTGGCAAATCTCAGTATACAGATGAAAAATATCAGGAGCTGCTGACACGGTGGTACCAGTGGGGAACCTTTAATCCCATCTTCAGGATACATGGCTTTCAAACCGAGACCGAACCCTGGAAATTCGGACTGCAGGTTGAGGATAACATGAGGAAAATGCTTGACCTCCGTTACCGTTTACTACCTTACATTTATTCGGAAGCCTGGCAAATTACACATAACAGATCGACCCTGATGCGTCCGCTGACGATGGACTTTAATGGTGACACTACAGCATTGAAGCAACCCTTTGAATATATGTTCGGCAAAGCCCTGCTTGTTGCACCGGTCACCGAACCCAATGTTAAGGAGTGGAATGTCTACCTGCCTGAACCGGCAACCTGGTATGATTTCTGGACCGGGAAAAAATTTAAAGGAGGCCAGACAGTAATAACCCCTGCTCCCCTGAACATGATTCCTCTGTTTGTCAAAGCAGGATCAATTATTCCGATGGGCAAGCTTATTCAATATGCCGGGCAAAAACTACTTGATACTCTTGAGATTCGTGTCTATAAAGGAGCAGATGGCAGGTTCGATTTATATGAAGATGAAGGCGATAATTATAACTATGAGAAAGGTAATTATACTGTAATACCTTTCAAATGGGATGAAAAACACCAGACATTAACAGTCGGCGAAAAGCAAGGATCTTATCCCGGAAACCTTACTAAGAGAATTTTTAACGTTGTATTCGTAAATGAATCCGAAGGATTTGGTATAAACCCGGGTGGAACGAAAAGAAAAGAGGTCTACACTGGTAAGCTAATCAAAATAATAGGAAGTGCCAAATAGAAATCTAAAAATCCAAACTTTCATATCAGAGCAACATTTCATAATAGTTCAGGACTGTTCCTCCGGATGAAATTAATTTATACATTTACATTTTACAGGCTTTCCCAAACAGATTATTATTTTAAGACTTATTAATATCAATTTATGAAGACAATATATTTTGGTTTAGCAGCGCTTTTTGCTTTTTCTATAAATATCACTGTTTCTGCACAGGTGAAGCAGGCTCAAAACCCTGTTATATTTGCCGATGTTCCCGACATGTCAATGATCAGGGTGGGTGACACTTACTATATGAGCAGCACCACAATGCACATGAGTCCCGGAGTACCTGTCATGAAATCAAAAGACCTCATTAACTGGCAGATAGTCAGCTATGCATACGATATCCTTGGAGATGTTGATGATCTGAATCTCATTAATGGCAAAAATTCTTATGGAAGAGGTTCATGGGCCAGCTGTATCCGTTATCATAATGGTACTTTTTACGTTTCAACCTTTTCACAGACAACAGGAAAGACTTATATCTTTTCAACAAAGAATATTGAAAAGGGACTCTGGAAAACATCCTCATTCAGCCCAAGCTATCACGACAATACATTATTTTTTGATGACGACGATCGCGTTTATCTGATAACTGGCAATAAAAAACTTACCCTTGTTGAACTTAATACTGATTTATCAGGAGTCAAAACCGGCGGAGTAAATCAGGTTATAATTGAAAATTCAAGTGCACCATCAGGAAATGACAGCGGGCTGGGAGAAGGTTCACAATTATTCAAGGTCAATGGTAAGTATTATCTCTTTAACATAACCTGGCCAAAGGGAGGTATGCGTACTGTAGTTATTCACAGGGCTGATAAGATAACCGGCCCATGGGAAGGAAGGCTGGCACTCCAGGATAAAGGCGTTGCCCAGGGTGGGCTAATTGATACTCCTGATGGCAAATGGTTTGCATACCTTTTTCGTGATTTTGGCTCAGTTGGCCGTATTCCCTATCTTGTTCCGATAAAATGGAAAGATGGCTGGCCGGTTTTAGGTGTTGATGGAAAAGTCCCGGATAACCTGGATCTTCCTGCAAGCAAAGGTATAATTCCTGGTATTGTAGCCTCCGATGAGTTCAAACGCTATAAAGGAGAACCTGCCCTTCCTTTAGTCTGGCAATGGAACCACAACCCTGACAACAAGCTTTGGTCAGTTACTCAGCGAAAGGGCTACCTCCGGCTGACAACAGGTCGTATTGACACCATTTTCGTTACTGCAAGAAATACATTAACTCAGCGTACCTTCGGGCCTGAATGCTCGGGTTCAACATCGATAGATATTTCAAACATGAAGGAAGGTGATTTTGCAGGACTTGCTCTTTTACAGAGAAAATTCGGACTGGTAGGAGTCAGGTACGACAATGGGACTAAATCGATTGTGATGGTAAACGCCCAATCAGGCAGACCTGTCGAAGCTCAAAGTGTTCCATTGACACAAAAAACCGTATATCTTAAAGCTGAATGCGATTTCAGGGATAAGACAGACCTTGCGAATTTCTTTTACAGCCTAGATGACAAAACATGGACACCAATCGGATCACAGCTTAAGATGGAATATTCAATGCCGCATTTTATGGGTTACCGTTATGGACTATTCAATTATGCTACCAAAACACCTGGTGGATATGTTGATTTTGACTGGTTCAGAATAAATTGAATCTCACATTTAGAGCAAATAATCTTAAATAAGTATAAAATACTATCATGAAAAACTATAAGGCAATCCAGCTGATTATTTTATTAATTGTATCATTAATGAACACCGTGGTTGCTCAAAACCCGATTATCAGAGACCAATTCTCTGCTGATCCAACAGCAAGAGTTTTTAACGGAAAGGTATATTTATATCCTTCACACGATATCCCGACTCCTCCCGGTAAAAAACTGAGAGAAAATTGGTTTTGCATGGAAGACTATCATGTTTTCTCTTCCGAAAACCTGACCGACTGGACAGACCATGGTGTCATTGTGACTCAGACCAAGGTCCCATGGCTCACCAGAATCAATTATGACATGTGGGCACCCGATTGTGTCTTCAAAAACGACAAGTATTATTTCTATTTCCCGGTTGGCGGCAGAATAGGTGTTGCCACAGCCGACAAACCCGAAGGTCCTTACAGCGTCCTGGATAAACCAGTTGAAGGAATTCGTGGTATCGATCCCTGTATTCTTATAGACAAAAACGGCCAGGCGTGTATCTTCACCGCTATGGGACGAATTAGTGTTGCCAAACTCAAAGACAATATGATCGAAACCGATGGCCAACCACAGACAATCGCCAACTTGCCTGCCAAAGGCCTCATTGAAGGACCCTTCGCTTTCGAACTTAACGGCAGATACTATCTCACTTATCCGCATGTTGAAAATAAAATAGAACGCCTCGAATACGCCATGAGCGATAGTCCCATGGGCCCATACAAACAAGTCGGCGTTATCATGGACGAATCGCCTTCCGGCTGCTGGACAAACCACCAATCAATCGTCAGATACAAAGGACAATGGTATCTCTTCTATCATGATAAAGACTACTCTCCAAATTTCGATAAAAATCGCTCTGTAAGGGTTGATAGCTTGTCCTTTAATTCAGATGGAACTATCCGTAAAGTCATACCAACTCTTCGTGGTGTGGGAATAGCCGATGCTTCGAAAAAAATTGATATTGACCGGTATAGTCAAATAAGCAATAGAGGTGTATCCATTGCTTTCCTCGATACCCTCAATACATTCAATGGCTGGAAAACCATATTCGACAAACAGAATGCATGGATCCAATACAATACCGTTGATTTTGGAAATAAAAAGCTTAAATCGGTCCGGATAGAAGCCTTGTCACAAACCGGAGGTACCCTGCAAATTCGGATAGACAAAGCAGACGGCATCTTACTTGCTGAGGTAAAAATACCTAAAGGCACAGGTTGGAATTCAGTTGATAAACGATTGTCAAAATATCAAAAAGGTATTCATAACCTGGTGGTAGTGCTAAAAGATAATAATCCTGTTGAAGTTGACTGGATTCGATTTGTGAAATAGTTACAGACCAACCGATCAGAAACAATTGTCAGAAGTAAAAATAAATATTAAAATCTCACAACGGATATCGAAAATGCTTCACCAACAACTACCAGATAGCCCCCGGTAAAGGCGATCGCACTGAGATTGTTGGTTGAAATCTTTGCATGGACATTGCATTTTGTGCACGAAGGCAAGCTGAAAAGTACTCCATTGTTACATGCAAGAATAAACTGATCGCCGGCAGGATCATAAGTTATTCCATTGGGCTTATTGGTCAAACTGCGGATTATTCCCTGATCATCATGATAGATCAGGAGTCTTTCTGTCCATACGTTCCCCAACGATGAAAAAAGAACAGCCGGTGAACCATCATCATGAGTTCCGATAATAACGATCCTGTTTTCTGCGAGCAGTACCTTCTTAAATATACAGGATTTGCTATACCCGGAATACTCTTTATTGTAGTCTTTAATTTCCCAGTTTAATCCATCATATGATCTTATTATCTCACCGCTATCAGTAATCCCAATCCAGTATGAATCATTTGCTGAGATGGATACAATATTACCCTTAACTTCAAGATGTTTAATATCCCAGGTTTCCCCGTTTTTTGAGATAAGTATGGTCCCTTTGTCAGCTCCTGCAATCAATAAGTCGTCCCTGAAAGCCATTCCGTGAATATTTTTATCTGTTCCGGATTCGACTTTAGTAAATACTTGCCCGTCGGAAGAAAAAAGGATGATTCCATTATCTCCGGCAGCGACAACTATCTGATCACTACTGATAATACAATTTAGAGTGTTTTTATACGCATTAGCTACCTGAGCCCTTTCACCAGAACTGTTTATGCAATCAATTTTCCCGTCATTTCCGACGGCTAAGAACTTTCCGTTATAAAAAATAATATCCCTGTATCCTTTAGTATTTCCTGCGTCTGATTTCTGTTGTACATAATATCCAATATGCAATTCTTCCGCTGAAGTAAAAAAGGGTCTTCCTGAGGAAACCAGACATATCAGCCCTCCTATAATGAAGTTACCTATATTGGTTAACAGAAATGACATCTTTTAGATCATGTTTTAATATCGTACCTGCAAAAGTACTAAAAAAGAGAGGCTGTGGAAGAAGAAATTGCTTCTTAAACAGCCCCTGTAAATTAATAAAATAGTGTGAAAGATATTTTACCCCGGATAATTATTCTTACGGTAAATCAGATGAGAGAACAAATGCATATCTAAATAATGCCCTGAAAAAAATTACGATCAGGCATTAAAAGATCATATTGCTGATTATCAAAACTATTTCAAGAGAATTATTCTCATTTGTGGTATTTTTTAAAAAAAATCCATTAAAATAGGTTGGATTTAATTTAAATTATTAACTTGGTTCCCTTAATTTAACCTTAGACCGTTAGATCTGTGTTTAATAGAGGAAATACTAAAATTTTAGGTTGTATATTATGTAATAGAAGAGATGTTCAGTTCAAACCCTGATTTTTAAAAATAAACTATTGGCAGAAATCATTTAAAAAAAGAAGAATAAAAACTAATTACCTGAATTTCAATTAATTATTAACCAAAACCTAATTTACTATGAAGAAAAACTGTTTTTATTTCATGACCAGTAGTTTTCCGCATGGGAAACTAAGACTACTGCTTCTGTCTTTAAAACTAACTGTTATTTTAAGTATTTTGACCACTTTTAATGCCTTAGCGCTGGATTTAGGCGTAACTAATACTCCGGCGATTAATGATCAGCAACAGAAAGTTACAGGTACTGTTCTGGATTCAAAGACAAATGAGCCTCTTATAGGCGTTAACGTATCCGTTGAAGGAACTACAGTGGGTGCGATAACTGATGTAGGAGGAAATTATTCTATTGTTCTTCCAGGTTCAGCTAAAACCCTCGTTTTTACTTATGTTGGTTATACTACTGAAAAAGTTCAGTTACAAGGACAAAAAACCATTGATGTTAAAATGACTTCGGAGGTTTTAAATCTGGAAGAGGTTGTTGTTATTGGTTACGGTACTGCTAAGAAAAGCGATATTACCGGATCTGTTGTTTCAGTTGACAGAGAAGAAATGTTGAAAAAAGCTCCTACGAACATTTTACAAGGTTTAAAAGGACAAGCTTCGGGTGTTGTTGTTACAGCGCAAGACGGTGCTCCTGATGCAAACGCATCCATTCATATTCGTGGTGTTGGAACTATTACCGGTAACGCTAATCCGCTGTATGTAGTAGATGGTGTGCAGGTAGGCACAAACGCCAATTTTCTTAACCCAAGTGATATAGCTAGCCTTGAAATATTAAAAGATGCTTCTGCTACTGCTATATACGGTGCAGCCGGGGCTAATGGTGTTATCATGATTACTACTAAACATGGTGAGGTAGGTACTGCACATACTACTTTTTCAGCAGACTTTGGGATACAAACTTTAGCCTCAACATTGGATGTTGGTAATGTTGACCAGTATGCATCAAATATTCGCCAAGCACGTGCTAACGATGGTGGAATTCTGGCTAACCAAATTTGGGCTGCGCAATATGACGGTCAAAGAAAGAACATTGACTGGCAAAAAGTAATGACACGCACTTCCCTTAAACAACAATATAATGTTTCAACTTCAGGAGGTACGGAAAAAACTCAGTCTAGCTTATCAGTAGGTTTTTTAAATAATGACGGTATTGTTATCAATACAAATTACAAGCGTATGACCGGTCGTGCCAATATAACTACCAAAGTGGCTGATTTCCTTGACCTCGGTGGTGACATTAATTTCATTCATACAGAATCACATGGTAGTAATGGGGGTAATGGTAACAACGGAAACCTTTCTTCTCAACGTGACTGGGCTACCACAACTCCCTCAATGGATTATGTTGACCCCGTAACTAATCAAATTGTAAGTTCTAACGTTAAAAACTCAAACGGAACTTTTGGTGGTGTTGAACAAGGTAATGTCGGTTCAAACGATGGGAATTTGGGTGATAACATTTATGCCACCCAGATGGAAAATACTGGTATGTCCAAAAATAACCAGGTACTTCTCAGTGTTAATGCCAATCTTAAATTGTTTAAAGGTTTAACTTTCAAATCAATAGCATCGTATAATTTTTCAGCAAACAACTGGTATAACTTTTGGGGTAACAATAAACGTTACTTGCCTGACGGGGTAACACAGATTGTATTGTGGAATTACGATCCCCGTTATTATTTAGGAATCTACAATAATAATAGTAACAATCTTGCGATTGAAAATTATTTGACTTACAATTGGAAGAATGATATTCACAATTTAACTTTGTTGGCAGGTAATACTGTAAGCAAAAGTTACGGAAACGAGAGTTCAGCTAATGGTAATGGTTTCCCTGCAGAAAACATCCGTGATGTCAGTTTGACTAACGATCCTGCTTCAAGAACAGCTACTGGTAAATATTTCCTGCAAACTCGCGGATTATCTTACTTCGGTCGTCTCCAATATTTTTTGAAGGATCGTTATATGATTACCGGTACCTTGCGACGTGATGGTTCTTCTAATTTCGGTGCCGATAACAGGTGGGGTACCTTCCCGTCAGCTGCTGCTGCATGGCGTATTTCAGAAGAGGATTTCCTGAAAGGCAATCCGATTATAAGTAATTTGAAACTTCGTTTAGGTTGGGGCCAGACCGGTAACTCAGGAGGTCCAACAGATCTATCTGTTACAGCATTAACCACAAATCAAATTCAATACTTTTATTATGGGCAGAATGGACAATCAGGTATGAATACTACAAGACAATTAGCTACCGGTTATGCTCCTACATTAACTGATCCCAGGTTGAAATGGGAGACCAATGAAGAAGACAACGTAGGTATTGACTTGGGATTAATGAATAATGAATTGACTGCTACCGTAGATTATTATATAAGGACAGCTAAAGATCTGTTGTTGTATCAGTCAATACGCCCTTCATCAGGTTATACGCAAGTATACACTAACTACGGTGAAATTCAGAATAAAGGTATTGATTTCAGTGTAAACTATAAGAAACAAATTAATAAAGATTGGTCTTTCAGCGCCACATTGACAGGTGAAACCGTAAAAAACAAAATTATAAAAATGGGTGCTGATTTGTTCAGTGAAAACACAAGTACTACCAATGATGGTTCTAACGTGGGTGGAGTGGGAGCTCCTTCAGGCACGCACTGGAACGGTCACTCAATATGTCGCGAAGGTTACGCCGTCGGTTCTTATTATGGTTACGAGGTAGAGGGTGTATACCAATCTCAAGCTGAAATTGATGCTGCCAATGCTGCTGCTATAGCTGCAGGTCACCCTGGTGGATACAATAATGGGTCATCGACTGTTCCTGGTGATTTTAAGTATAAAGATATTAGTGGTCCTAATGGCGTACCTGATGGTTTTCTTGATGCTCATGATATGACTATCTTAGGTAATGGTTTCCCTAAGTTAAACTACGGTTTGAACTTAAACGCTGCTTATAAGAATTGGGATATCTCAATTTACTCTAATGGAGTATATGGCGCAAAGATCTATTCTTACTCTGCAATGGTATTATCTAACATGTTCCCGAGTGATAACGGTTTCACTCCTAACGTTTTAAATGAGGTTGCAGCAAGTGCATGGACGCCTGATAATCCTAGCACTACTATGTCCAGATTGTCATTCCTGGATTTGAATTACAATATGCGTGGTTCTGACGAATGGGTTAAAAAAGGTGATTACTTGAAAATCAGTACTGTTCAGATTGGTTATAATTTTAGCAAGAACCTGTTGACGCCAATACGCATTGAAAGTGCACGTCTCTACGCTTCTATTCAAAACTTATTCTGCTTCTCAAGTTACAACAAATATGGTGACCCCGAAGCCGGACAAGGAAGTGTGCTCTTTACCGGTTTGGATACAGGCCGTTATCCTAACCCACGAATTTATTCAGTAGGTTTGAACATTCAATTCTAATTGTTACACATAAATATAGATTAACATTATGAAAAATAAATCAAAAATATTTATTACAGGTGCAAGTGTGTTATTTCTGTTAGGGATAACCTCCTGCAATAAGGACTATTTGTCAGTAGATCACTATTCCATTTTGGCTGCCGATCAAATGTTTAAGTCAGACGCTGATGCTAAAGCTGGTCTTGTTGGTTGCTACACTATGATGCTTCCGACAAGTATCGACGGAGACTGGGGTATTAAACCGAACTTGTTTATTGGTGGCCACCCAACAATGGATACGCAGGCAACAGGATGGGACAAAGACTGGAACCAGCAAAACTGGACTCCCGGTAGCCCGGAACTATTGGGCGGTTGGCAACAGGCCTATACAGCAATTTCCCGTTGCAACGATTTTCTCGCCGGTCTTGCTACAGCAGATAAAGTTACTTCTGCTGTAAAAACTTCGCTTGATGGTCAGGCCAGGTCCATACGTGCTTTCTATTATATGTGGCTGGCAAAAGCTTTCGGTCGTGTACCTATGCTGGCAACTGGAGAAAACTATATTAACACTCCGCAAAAAGCCCGTGCAAAAGATTTCACAGAAATGTGGGATTTCATCATTGCTGATTTAACAGCAGCAGTTGATGAACTTGACTGGGATCCAATGGACACACAGTATGGACGTTGTGCTAAAGGTTTTGCTCTTTCATACCTTGGCGAAGCTTATATGTGGAAAGCATATCGTGTTCCTGATCAAGCTCAAGCTAACTACCAATTAGCATCAGATGCTTTATTACAAGTAATCAATAGTGGTAAATACGCATTAAATGCTTCTTTCACCACTTTGTATGATCCGGGAGCTGTCTGGACAAAAGAATGTATCTGGGAAGAAGTTCTTGACGAAGGTTCGATGTGGAACCAATGGTCCAATCTATCCCAGGCTCACAACTGGATGATCCATTATGTAGCTCCTCCATCTGTAGGTGGATGGGGTACCTTGTACCTTTCATGGGAATGGTGGAGTTGTTATGAACCAGGCGATAAACGTCGTGAAGCTTCAGCTGTTACCGGTAAAATAACAAATATTGATCCTTTATGGAAATCTGCCAAAGGCACTGGTTATGGTTATAATCCATATAATCAGGTAAATTATTCAGTTGGTGATTCATTAAATACTCATTATCATTTCTTAATGAGTGGTGAAGCTGCTCCTTCCATCTGGACTTTAAAATATTTCCGTACAACCCGTGCAAACTATCAAGCACCATGGGCCCCTCAACAGATTTATTACAAACGTTATTCAAATGTTTTATTAGACCGCGCAGAATGCCTGTTCCATTTGAATGGTGCCAGTGATGCAACCGCATGGGGCTATATTAATCAAATTCGTGACCGTGCCTGGGGTAATCAGGAAGTTGGTAAGACAGCTGCTTTAACTGCTACTTACCTTCCTTATTATCAAAACATGGCTCAATTCTTTATCGGGAACGGCGCTACGGATATAGTGAAACCTACCACTTATCCTCTCCCATTCAATACAGCAACAGTAACTGTTCCTGATGCACAGACTTATTATACACAGTTAAAAGCTACTAAAGGTTTTGCTTCTCCGGTATGGTTGGTAGCCCTGGGCCAGGAACGTCGTAAGGAATTCAATGCTGAATGGTGTCTTGCTCAGGATTTGATTCGTTCCGGGTTTATTGAGGATCACATTAACATCAATTATCCAAAAGGGGTAGGTTATTCGAACACTGACGCTCGTGTACAAGATACATATCATACTTACCGTAATTTTGATTTCGTTCTTCTAAAGATGGATATGCCGATTCCAACGGACGAGTTGTTGAAAAACAAATTGTGCGATCAGAATGCCGCTTACAATTAATGCATAGGAATCAGATTACATTTTTAGTAATGTAATGTTATCTTGACATTATGTAAAAAATGGAGGGGGGATACCAGTGAGTATTCCCCCTTTTTTTATCGTACGCCTGTCTTCTTTTCCTTACTCAATAAAGAACGATACTGTCTCCAGTGTAATACTTCACAATTTTGGTAACAAATTTTATGTTGTTTTTCCTAGACTTTTACCCCCTTTCATTTTCCCCCAAGGGGGGCCGAGCGTTAAAAAATTGCCTATTAGGCAATTTTAGCGAAGGAGCCAGACTGCCGCGGTGGCCTTCGCTCAACCTGGCCCCTCCCTCCTTGGGGGACTACCCTTTATACACATCTCTTCTATAAGCTGGAATAGATATAATATTGATTATAATAACATATTCTGATTTTTGGTGGATCTTTTCCCCGAGAATAATCGAGTGATGGTTTGATTTGTTTGTAAAAGTGATTTTAATTAAAAATATTATAGCCACGAATGTGGCTAAATATGAATAACCCCCGGCTCCAGCCGGGGGCAGGTCAACACTCTGATTAATAGCCCTGAAGGGGCGTAATATAATTGGCAATTATCAGATTTATTTGTATCTTAGTACTATCTCGCTGTATTACTAATTTATTAATTTGCAAAATGTCAAGTTATCGTCAACATCTATATCACCTTGTTTTCAGAACAAAGGATAGTCTGCCTACTATTAAACAGGATCATGTCAATGAGCTATATGCCTACATTACAGGTATTGTTAAACATAAAAACAGTCACCTGTATCGTATAAATGGTGTTGAAAATCACCTTCATATTCTTACAGATATGCATCCGTCAATTGCACCTGCGGATTTTATGCGAGAGATCAAGGTATCATCTTCATTATGGATGAAAAGCAGTAGACTTTTCCCAACATTTAAAGGATGGGCAGTTGGATATGGGAACGGTTTTTCCCTTAACTGTTATATTCAGCTCCTTCAGACCTGCAAAAGATTTGTTGCAGTCCTACCCCCGGCTGGCGCCGGGGGTTATTCATATCTGGCTATTTCAGAGCCGCAATTGCAATGTAATTGGTTATTATGATTCAGTGTTATATAAAGATTTTTGTGTTAGTCATCTTTTTCAGCTAAAACACCTGATTTAAATATTAAAATATGGAACATGTAGAGAAATTACTTCTTTATTTCAAGTTTAATATAGAATTAATAATTTGTTTATTTCGACAATAACAGGATGTATATAAAGGGTAGCTTGGGGGAAGGCTGGGAAGGGGGTCCCCTGCTAATAAAAATGACCTTAATCTATAAGTTAATATTCTGTTAGCATAATTGTGAAGAATTACACTTCAGGCTGGCGAGCATATGCGTTATTTTGTAGAAGTGAATGTTGAGACAACAAAATATGACTGGGCTTATTTTCGTGAGAGTCAGCTGAAGGCTTTATCGATACCACACACAGGAATGGCTGTTTCAATCGATATCGGTGAAGGCAATGATATTCATCCGGTGAATAAAAAGGATCTTGGTTACCGGCTTGCCCTGGCGGCTCAAAAAACAGCTTATGGTGAAAAGGGAATTGTACACTCAGGGCCGATTTATGAATCAATGAAAATTAGTAACAATAAAGTAATCTTAGCTTTCACAAATGCAGGAAAAGGGTTGACTTCAAAAAATAACGAAGAATTAAAGTGTTTTGAAATATGCGGAGTTGACAACGAATATTCTCCGGCTAAAGCAAAAATTGTGAAGGATAAAATTATTGTCTGGAATGATGAGGTTATCAATCCGGTTGCCGTAAGATATGCATGGGAAAATAATCCACTCAGGCCAAATTTGTACAACAAAGAAGGGTTACCTGCATCTCCTTTCAGAACAAGCGATCTATACTGATCGGATGAATAAATCCCCTGGCAAAATGTTTATCAGGGGATTAACATAAATGTCTAAAATGAAATCAGTTTATAATATTCGATAAACGATCCAATTTCAGGGCCTACTTCAAGCCTTTATTGACAATGTGGAAATAATCGAATGCAACCTCAAATGGTGTCTGGGGCTGATTGGTTGGTTGTTCCATCCCGGGGAAACCACCTCTGGCCGGAGCAACACCGTCACAGACTATCATTCCGGCTTTCACATCCTTTAATATAATGTCTGCCGTACCAATTGTTGTAAAATTTTTACCATCCGATGAGCAAGCTACAGAGTAAAGACTGCCTTTTTTCTCAAGCTTCAGAACCAAAGTATTGTCATCTTTTATTATATCTGCCATACTAAGAGTTGCTCCGGGTTTCTGGTAACCATCCTTTTCTATTACTATATCCACTGAACCGGATTGAACTCCTGTTCCACCGGGACCGAACATTCCAAATCTTGCATTACTGGCCTTGTAAACCAGTTTTATAAAATTATCGTCATCCTGGTATGCCAGAATTCCGGCATTCTGGGCTCCAGATGGTTTTCTTGAGCATACCATTTTTGATTCAATTGTCCAGTCAGTATTAGCACTTTGCAGAAGAATGTTCATCGCATTATTATTTGACGAAACAATATCACCTTTTTCGCTGGTGATTAACAGGGATCCGGATTTTTTTGAAAGACTCCAGTTTGAAGCATTTTCCCTTACCCAGCTCCATTGCTTAGCCAGAGTACCGCTATTGAATTCATCGCTCACAGACTTTGTCCCGAAGTTCACGATATAAATATTCTTCTCAACTGTGACATTATCAGTCAGAGTTACCGTTGCGTTCCCCGGTACCCCACTGGCCTGTGCAACATCAACTGAAACATTTGCACCAGCAGCGACAGTCGCACCGACAGCAGGAGTAGTTGTTGCACCTTCCAGGAGATAACTGTAAGCTTTAACGGCAGGATTGAAACCTGTAATATTCTTTCCGTTAACAGTAACTGCTGCCGGTCTCAGATCAGGCATTACCTTAAGAGAATAACTGTTCGATAAGGTTTTCCCATTGACTGTAACATATGCGAATATAGTTGCTGTTCCAACTCCCTTCGCTGTCACCATTCCCTTATTATCAACACTCGCTACTTCCGGATTATTGCTCTTATAGGTTAACTGTGCATTCCTGATATTAAAGAAGCTGTCGTCCGACATTGATGCTGTTACACTTGTCTGAGCTGTATTGCCTGGTCTGAAAACTACCTTGCCACATTCAGCGACAACAGTTTTCAATACCGGGGCATATGCGCCACTCATGCTGGCCTCTATGCTGCCTTTAATGTCTTTTGATGATGCTCCGATCTCAAATATGTATTTGCCCTGATCGAACATTATCCTTTTATTCTTTGTATCCCAGAACCACAGATCTGCACAATCAATGTTTATCGATACTGTTTTTGTCTGACCTGCCGGTATCGTTACTCTCTGGAATCCCTTAAGCCTCTTTATAGGTCTTTCGAGTGATGCAGGACTGTCGGGAGTTCTGACGTAAATTTGTACTACCTCATCTCCGTCGACTGCGCCTGTATTCTTCACATCTACATCAACCGTTATCTTATCATTTGGAGTAATTGCACTCTTGCTGATAGCGAAATTGCTATACCCGAATGTGGTATAAGAAAGTCCGTATCCGAATTCATAGGAAACGTCCTTGTTAAAATACCAGTAGGTCCTGCCGTTCTTTCCAGCTCCACCTCTCAATGTATAATCTGTGAACTCAGGAAGGTCATTTAAAGATTTATAGAAGGTAACATTCAGTTTCCCACCCGGATTTACTTCGCCAAATAAGATCTTAGCCATTGCTGTACCCTGTGCCTGACCGTTGTAACCGGTCCAGATAATACCAGTAACATTTGGATTATTTTTGAATTGTTCAACTTCAACCATCCCCATTCCCTGCATTACAACAATGGTATTTGGATTAACAGCAGCTACTGATTTAATCAGTTCATACTGATTACCTGGTAAAGTTATTGAGAACCTGTCAGATTCTTCTCTTCCCGTTGTTTGATCAGTGCCAACAAAAACAACTGCAACATCTGCAGAAGCAGCCATGTCAAGAGTTTCTTTATCTGTGGCCTGTACTTCCGGTTCATGATAAACAAGGACAATGGTTTGCGGTCCTGCAATACCCAGTGTATTAATTTTAACCGGAACAATTTTTGATCTTCCAAAACCTGCAAATCCTCCGGTTTGCTGACTACCGGCAACTTTTTGTGAAGCAAGGATATTACCTGTTGCAGAACCAACCCTTACTTCGAGTAATCCACCATTACCGGAAACAGTCATATTGAATCTTATTGAATCTACATTGGTAATATCAACATTATTATACAATGTCCAGTCGCCATCCTTGATTCCTTTTACGGAAGGCTGCCCAAACCGTGCGGATGTAATTAAACCCTTTGCAGAAGCATCGAATTTTGTTGCATCATATTCCTTAACAGCCCCACCTTTAATAACAGTTGAAAAACTGATCATGGTAAAGAAATCGGTTCTTCTTGTAGTATTTCCACCTGAACTATATACTATTTCAGCATTTATTTTATTCTTTTCAATATAATTCTTAATTCCTGCCAGAGGTGTAATTTTAAAGGCCGGTTCAGCTTCTCCTGAATAATCTCCTAATTCAACCTTTCCCGCTTGCGGCCCTAATACAGCTATTTTTTTTATATCATTTGCATTGAGAGGCAATGCTTTTCTGCCTGTTTTGGCAACAACATTATTCTTTAACAGAACTGGTGTTTTAGTTGCAATTTCAACTGCGAGATCATTATGAGAGGAGTCATTAATTATACCAGGTTTGATACCTGCATAGGTTACTATGTTTTTAGGATCAAATTCGCCCAACCTCATCCTTATTGTATATATATTGATCAGGGCCAGATCCATATTATCCTCAGTGATCAAACCCTCTTTTATTGCATCGAGAGCGCTTGACTGGTAAACGCCGCCGCAATCTGTATCAACTCCTGATTTCAACCCCAGCGCTGCTGCTTCTGAGTTACTTTTAGAATAGTGGTGTCCGGCTATTATATCGGATATTGCGCCACAATCTCCTGTTATATATCCATTTAGCCCGTATGTTTTCCTGGCAATTGTGTCAACAAGAAATTTACTGGCCGACATCGGGACGCCATTTACGGAACTATAAGCTGTCATAATTGCCGGAAGATTATCTTTTTCAATAAGCGTTCTATATGGAAGGAGATAAAACTCTCTCATGTCCCTGTCATCCATATCAGCACTTCCTGTATGACGATTAAACTCTGAATTATTAGCGAAGTAATGTTTCCCGCAAGGTACTGCTTTCAGATAACGTGGATCGTCTCCCATTAATCCCTGAACAAAGCCACCTCCTATCTGCGAAACGAGAAATGGATCTTCTCCGAATGATTCCGCGGTTCTTCCCCACCTTGGATCGCGGACTGGTTCAACAACAGGAGACCAGTAGGTAAGAGTAAAAATGAGATCATGGTTGAAACCTCTGGCCTCATCTCCGATGACTGAAGTTTCATGCTTGATCAATTCAGGATCCCACGTGGCTCCAACTGCAACACTATTTGGAAATGAGGTTGCTGTCATCCCGCTGTTATTGTTCCTACCCAATACTCCATGCAGGGCTTCACCCCAGACATCGTATTTATTAATTTCCAAACGGGGAATAGGAGGCATGGTATTACCTAACTGGCTTTGCTTTTCTTCAGGTGTCATCCTCGAAATAAGGTCAGCTGCCCTTTCACGGAAAGAATAAGCTGTGTCGAGGTAAGCAGGTTTTTTTGCAGTATCACTGCCAGGCACGAAAGCTATTATGGCAAAACAGGTGAGAATCAGAAAAAAGAATCTGGCAATTTTTGTTTTCATTTTATTGGAATTAAGGAGTTAAATAATAGGGCACTAAAGTTAAGAAATATTTTATACAGGACTGTGGTTTGGAAAAATTCCCTGTTCGTTACCAAAAAGGCCTGTTAACACATCAGGCCAACGCATAAAGACAATGTACATTTGATGTACAGATCTGCTGAAACATATGATAATTAAAAATCAGATTAACTGCCCTGTATTATAATTGTTTCTCCTTTAGCGGGAGTGTAATTTGTGGTTTTTCCGTTAACCCTGACAACACATGGATTGCCAAGAAGGGATTTGATCTCGGATTTAGTCAATTTCCCATTTCTCCATTCAATATTGACTTCGAATCCACCTCTTGCCTTTAGTCCGGTAACTGACCCGTTTTTCCAGCTGGGCGGTAAGGCCGGCAATAAGGATATTTCACCTGCATGACTTTGCAGCAGCGATTCAGCAACACCAGCGGTATATCCGTAATTGGCATCGGACTGGTTACTTCCAGTATTATGAAGATTATTTCCAATTCCTCCTATTGGCATGCGGGAAAGGAAGAAATTCTTTATTGTTGAATCAACCCTTTCTCCATTTTCAAGCCTGGCCCAATCGCATATATCCCATGCGCTGGTCCATCCGGTTCTCGCTCGACGTGGAGAAAGCCATTTCTCAATAGCTGCAGCTATTTCGGGGTTTCCCCTTAATGTAATAGAGTTGCCAGGATAGAATCCAAAGTTTGCAGACATATTATGACCCTCCGAACCTCTTTTCCAGTCCTCAATCCATACCTGGAGAAGGCCATCTTTCCCTATCTGATAAGGAGGGATCTTTTGCATTGCCTCGGCGAGTTTTTTACCGAACTCCTGATCCATATTTAATATCTTTTCTGCCTCTATGATATGTGGGAAAAGATCTCTGATCATTCCAATATTCATTGTTGTTGTGGAAGATAAAAATGCCTCCGGTGCTTTATCACTGGTAAAAAATCCCTGTTCAGGTGACATTGAGAAAGGAATGACCATCCATTTATGTTTTGGTTCAATTGTCATAATATCCATAAGGAATTGGGCCGAACCTTTCATGATAGGGTAATACTCTTTAAGGAATTCTACATCTCCTGTAAATTGGTAATGTTCCCAGATATGCTGACAAAGCCAGGTTCCCCCCATTGGCCACATGCCATAACGAGCAGCATCAACAGGTGCAGTACCCCTCCAAAGGTCGGTATTATGATGCGCCACCCATCCTCCGGCATTATAATATGTTTTTGCCGTTTTTGCTCCGGTTTCAGAAAGATCCCTGATCATATTAAATAATGGTATATGACATTCAGACAAGTTAGTGACCTCAGCGGGCCAATAATTCATCTCAGTGTTAATGTTTATGGTATATTTGCTGCCCCAGTTTGGCAGCAAAGACTCATTCCATCTTCCCTGCAGGTTTGCAGGTTCGCTGCCTTCCCTGCTGCTTGAAACGAGAATATAGCGGCCAAATTGAAATATTTTGGATAAAAGATCCGGGTCGGATTGTCCTTTCTTGAGATCAGCTATCCTTTCATTTGTTGGCTTCTGATTCATCAAAGGGTCGCCAATTTTTAAATGGACCCTTCCCATCAGACCTGTGAAATCTTTTATATGTGTATCCTTCAAAGCATTAAAGTCTTTCCCTTTGACTGCGGCCATAATTTTTTCGCAGGTGGCTGCCGGATCTCCGGTAATATCCTTATAATTTACAAAGCTTGTTGCAGTTGTAAGCATGAATGTAACCGAATTGGCTTTTTTAATAACAAGGCTTGAATCGGTTGATTCAATGTTCCCTTTTTCAGGTATAGCAACCAGCGAAGTCTGAAAATTGAGTCCAGTCCCTTCAACCTTGGCAATAAGATCAGTAACTGTTTTGGGAAGATATTTCCATGTACCGTCCATAGTCAGTTTACCATCTTTTGCAGTTGTTTTCTCCAAAAAAGGACTCTTAAGTTTTGCTTCAAGTGATATCATGCCAGGTTTGTTTGCCGATACTTTCATTACCATCACCCGGCCGGGATAGGACATAAATACTTCGCGGGTCATCTTTACCTTGCCCTCGGTATAAGTAACTTTTACTACGCCGGTTTCCATATCCAGTTCACGACGGTAATCCTTTATAGAATCACCAGTCACATTAAAGTTCAGGAGCAGATCCCCTATAGGTTGATATGCCTGCTGTGCTGCAGGTTTTCCATAGAAGTGTTCATTTGCCATTTTCTCTGCCTCCTTGAATTTATCGGCAAAGACAAGATCCTTTATTTTCCCAAAATATTTGTTTGCATCCGGATCGTCATAATCATGTGGTCTTCCCGACCAGAATGTTGATTCGTTTAAGGCAATCCTTTCGTTATGTACTTTTCCGAATACATTGGCGCCCATATAACCATTCCCTATGAATAATCCATCGAGCCACACAATGTCAGCAGGTTTATTGTACCACAATACCATTTCCCTTTTATCAGTGGATTTTGGATCTGAACTTGAGCAGGAAGTTTGAAGGATTAGATTAGCCATCAAGGCAATAAATAATGCGTT
>Ga0209638_1000711_pt1 | contig 21923 bp, 11 predicted proteins | sample BarGraNGADG00211_FD_184490 | JGI IMG/M metagenome (GOLD analysis project Ga0209638, IMG submission 184490) | Arctic peat soil microbial communities from Barrow, Alaska - Barrow Graham LP Ref core NGADG0002-211 (SPAdes) (version 2) | ecosystem: Environmental > Terrestrial > Soil > Wetlands > Peat...
TACCAGTCCGCTGGCCTACACCGTCACTGCGGCTGACGGTTCAACGGCAACCTATACTGTCGCCGTCAACGTGGCGTCGAATACAGCCAAGGCCCTGAGCGCCTATTCACTAACCGGGGTTGCTGGAATAATCAACGAAGCGGGCAAGTCGATCGCGGTGACCCTACCTTCCGGGACCAACGTAACAGCCCTGGCCGCGACATTCGCGAACTCAGGCACCAGCGTTAAGGTCGGTGCGGCGGTTCAGACCAGTGCGATCACAGCGAACAACTTCACCAGTCCGGTGATCTACACCGTTACAGCGGCCGACAACTCAACAGCCACCTATACCGTCGCCGTCACCGTGGCTTCAAATACAGCCAAAGCCCTGAGCGCTTATTCACTGGCTGGGGTTGCAGGAGCGATCAACGAGACCGCAAAGACGATTGCGGTGACCCTGCCGTCCGGGACAAGCGTAACTGCCCAGGTCGCGACATTCACTACATCAGGAACAGGCGTCAAGGTCGGCGCGACGGTTCAGACCAGCGCGATCACAGCGAACGACTTCACCAGCCCGGTGGCCTACACCGTCACTGCGGCCGACGGGTCAACGGCGACCTATAACGTCACCGTCACCGTGGCTGCGGGCTCGGCCAAGGCTCTTACCGCTTATTCGCTTGCTGGAATAGCCGGAACGATCAACGAGACTGCAAAGACCGTCGCGGTGCCTCTGCCTTCCGGGACAAGCGTCACGGCATTGGTCGCAACGTTCTCAACCACCGGGGCCAACGCCAAGGTGGCTGCAACGACGCAGATCAGCGGCGCCACGGCGAATGACTTCACCGCTCCGGTGGCCTACACCGTCACTGCGGCTGACGGTTCAACGGCGATCTATAACGTAAGCGCAACCGTGGCGGCGGCAGGTCCGGCACCAGTGTCGCTTGGCGCGGCCGGCAATTTTGTGATTCTGGCCAAATCAGGCGTCTCCACCACAGGCACCACTGCGGTTGTCGGAGATGTTGGCGTGAGTCCAATTGATTCGACCGCGATCACGGGATTTGGCTTGATTGCGGATTCCACCAATACCTTTTCGACCTCGTCATTGGTAACCGGAAAACTTTACGCCGCCAACTACGCTGTGCCAACGCCGTCGAACATGACCACGGCAGTCAGCAATATGGAAACCGCTTACACCGACGCGGCCGGTCGGGCCACGCCTAACTCTACCGAGCTGGGTGCCGGCGATATCAGCGGCCTGACCATTGTTCCCGGTCTCTACAAATGGGGCACCGGTGTTCACATCACCAACGCGGGCGTAACGCTCTCAGGTGGCGCCAATGATGTCTGGATCTTCCAGATCGGACAAGACCTCACCGTCGACAACAGTGCCATTGTTACCTTGAGCGGCGGTGCCCAGGCCAAGAACGTGTTCTGGCAAGTCGCGGGGCAAGCGACGATTGGAACTGCGGCCAAATTCAAGGGCATCATTTTGAGTCAAACAAAAATTGTATTCAGGACTGGTGCCGAATTCATCGGTCGGGCGCTGGCCCAAACGGCAGTCACTTTGGATGCCACCAGCGTGACACGGCCCTAAGACTTGAGCCACAAAGGTTGGCGAATTCGTTCGACCGGCCTTTGTTGCCAAACCAAAAAGAGTAGCAACGTTTATTAACATTTTTTTAGGAGTAATACATGAAATTAGCAACAACCAAAATAGCCAGCACTTGTGGCAAGCTCAGTCTGCTGGCGCTCGCCATCAGCGCCGGCTCATTGGCCATGGCCGATGATGCAGGCTGGTACATCGGAGCCAACGTCGGGGCGTCAAGAGCGACGATTGACGACGCGCGGATCAGCAGCGATCTGCTGGGCAGTGGGCGCTATGCCGCCTCCATCGAGGACGACAACCGCAGCAACGGCTACAAGCTTTTCGGAGGCTACCGGCTCAACCGGAACATCGCCGTTGAAGGCGGTTACTTCGATCTGGGTGATTTCGGCTTTAAAGCCACCACCGTACCGGCCGGAACACTAAACGGCAATATCAAGATCAGAGGCCTCAATCTGGACCTGGTCGGCACGCTGCCGATCACTGAAAAGTTTTCTGTCTTTGGCCGCATCGGTGCAAATTACGCTCAAGCGAGGGATTCCTTCAGTGGCACCGGGATGGGCGATTTCAATCCCAGCGAGCGAGGTACCAACTTGAAGGTGGGCCTCGGCGTTGAGTACGCGTTCAACGACGCTTGGGCCATGCGCGGCGAACTTGAGCGCTACCGCATCAATGACGCCGTTGGCAACAAGGGTGATATCGATCTGGCGTCGGTCGGCCTGGTCTATCGCTTCGGTGCCAAAGCGCCGGCACGAGTGGTGCGCGTGGCAGCACCAGAGCCGGTTTATGTAGCACCGCCGGAACCGGTCGCCGTGCTGGCACCACCACCGCCACCGCCACCCCCGCCCGTATTGCCAGCCAAAGTGACGTTCTCAGCCGATTCACTTTTTGCTTTTGACAAAGCCACGCTCAAGCCCACGGGGCAACAAGAGCTCGACCAGTTTGCGGCAAAACTCAGTGGTACCAACTTTGACGTCATCACCGTCACCGGCCACACCGACCGGATTGGCTCAAACGCCTACAACCAGAAACTCTCGGAGCGCCGCGCCGAAACGGTGAAGAACTATCTGGTGAGCCGCGCCGGGATTGCGCAAGACAAGATTGCGGCCAAAGGGGTTGACGGATCAGACCCCGTGACCAAGCCAGGTGAATGCCAGGGCAAGAAAGTCAGCAAAGCACTGATCGCCTGCCTACAGCCTGATCGGCGCGTGGAAGTCGAAGTCTCAGGCACGCGTTAACGCTTCCTCTCTTATTCAGACCATGGGCAATGGGGTTCTTCACTGCCCGGTCAAATTCGATCAAACCTCAACTTTTACTGGAGATTCATTATGAACATTCGCACCACTCTGATTGCCGCCATGACGGCCGCCGCTTTACTTACCGCCACAGGCTGCGCAGTCACCCGCGGCCAGGAAACCACTGGCGCCTACATTGACGACGCCGCCCTCACCACCCGAATCAAGGCGCGTTTCATCGAAAACAAGGAGGTCGACGCCGCCAGTATCAAGGTCGAAACGCTCAATGGCACCGTCATGTTGTCGGGCTTTGCCAAAAACAGCGCGGAGCGGAGCACTGCCGAGCGCATTGCGCGCGGCGTGAACGGCGTGAAGTCCGTTAAAAACGAGATCGCCGTCCGTCCCTGAGCCCGGGAACAAGCTCGTTCTTGTGATTTATCAAGAAAGGCCCTGGTCACGTCTGATTTGAATCCGGCCAGCGCATGAATTGTCAGCGCCCTGTTGTTCGTCTCAGAACCACAGGGCGTTTTTAATGTCACACCCGGATACCAAGGTATAGGTCCCGGCCGGGAAGCTGGTCTGCCTTTTGCGCGGCCGTCAGAACATTTTTTTACCAATTCTTTGTGTTGCTCAACCAGAAAACCCTGGTTATGTATGTCAGCGCACAGATGACTGCGCGCTGGTTTCGTAATATGACTCGGCAAGCCACTCATTGAGTCGCACTGGTTGCCATTTTCGACACATTCACAGGAAGAAGCATCATGAATAAAGATCAAATCCAGAGCACTGCCAACAACATCGACGGCAATGTTCAGCAGAAAACCGGAACATTGGTTGGCAACCGGAAGAAACAGGCAAATGGTTTGGACCAACAGATATCGAGACGTATTCGGGAGATGCTGCGCAACGCCAAGGAAAGCGTCAAACAAGCCGGGCAAGCGGCCCACGGAACCCTCGACAAGGCCTGAAAACCTGCTCGTACGCAGAAAACAAAAAACCCGGACGATTAGATTGGTCCGGCTATTTTCAACATATATGAAAACTAACATTATCGACCGGCGGTGCTGGAGCACCGCATCATTTGGTGACAGCGCCGATACCTCGCAGTTGGAATTATCGGCGCTGCAAGCGCATCTGACACTGTGCAAAAGAACGCGCGGCAAGCTGCTTGCGATCCGGTTCGCGGCCCAAGCCCTGCACGGATTTGTCGCGCCGCGTTTTGTGACTTCGCTGGTGGTTGTTGCGCTGCTGATCGGCCTTGCTTACCTGGTTTTGTAGGGCATGGGGCAACTCGGGCTACGCCAGCTGATCCAGGCTGCGCCACAAGTCTTGCTCGACATCCTCGATGGCGCGCGCGGCTCGGTGCCGCCGCCAATACGCTCCGAGATTTTCGGGCTACAGCGTTTTGCGCAGCACGGCCGTAGCCTTGGTCAAACGCACCGCACCGCCAAGGCCAGTTGGCGCGCTTCCACCTTTTCCCCGCGCCTGCACAACAACATCCGCGCTTTGCGTGAGGCGCAAAACTACATTGGCGAGCAGGTCAGCACGGGCTACGACATCAGCCCGGCGGCTGAATGGCTGCTCGACAACTTTCACCTGATCGAAGCGCAGCTTAAAGAAATATACGAAGGCCTGCCGCGCAGTTTTTTTCGCACCCTGCCGGTGCTGCAAGACCCGCCGCTGGCTGGCCTGCCGCGCGTCTACGGTGTGGCCTGGGCCTTCGTCGCGCACACCGACAGTGCCTTCGACGAGGAGCTGTTGAAACAGTTTTTAAGCGCCTACCAGGAAACCCGGCAACTCAACCTGGCCGAGATGTGGGCCCTGCCCACTACGTTGCGCGTCGTGCTGATCGAAAATCTGCGCCGTCTGGCCGAGCGCGTCGCCATCAACAAGGCAGCACGCGAGGTCGCCAACCTGTGTTGCGATCACATTGACACCTACAGCGTGCAGGCGCTCGACCAGTTGCTCGAGCAGCTCAATCAGCGCGGCGTTGGCCGGGTTTTTTTGGCGCAGATGATGCAACGCTGGCAAGACCGCCGAACGACCGCTGTTTCAAACAAGCAAGCCGGTTACCCAGAAAACTATCGCGACTGGCTGCATCATGCACTACCCGATCTGGGTGCGACACAGGCGCAGGAAGGCGTTGACCAGGCCGCTGACAACCTGAGTGTGAGCAACGTCATCACCTCGCTGCGCGACATCGGCGCTGCCGACTGGCCCGAGATCATCGCCCACACCAGTCCGCTGATGCGGTTGATGCTCACTTCGACAATGTTTGAGGCCGAACATGCCGTCACGCGTGACCAGACGCTGCATGGTATCGAGCGGCTGGCCAGACGCAGTGGCCGCAGCGAAGTGTCGGTAGCGCAAACGCTGCTCGATCTGATGCACTCCGATAAGGGCGCCAACAGCGCCATCGCAGCGTCCAGCCACTGGCTGCGCGGCGCCGGCTGTCCAGAATTGCTGCGTGCGCTCGGCCTGCATGAGCGCGCGGCTCTATTCTGGCGCGCCGCTGCGCGCCGCATGGCCTTGCCGGTCTACCTGAGCTCGCTGCTGCTAGGCACTTTCGGCCTGGTGGCGTGGCTGTTGCTGCGCCACGCTGGCGGCCTGAACGGCGCAGGTGCTGACACGTGGTTGACCCTGCTCTGCGCGGCGCTGATGCTGTTTCCGGCGTCCGAGGCCACGGTAGCGGTGATCAACCGGCTGATCAGCGAATCGGCCCGGCCGCAGCATCTGCCCCGTCTGGCCCTGGCCAATGGCATACCGGCTGAGCACCGGGTGCTGGTGGTGATCCCGGCCATGCTGAGCAGCATGGCCTCGATACACGAACTGGTGCACCGGCTGCAACTGCACTACCTTGCCAACCCGGAACACAATACCCAGTTTGCATTGTTATCCGACTGGTCCGATGCCCAGACCGCACAGGTGGCCGCGGACTGCGCCTTGCTGGCCAGCGCAAGGCAGCAAATCCGCGCGCTCAACCTGTGCTATCCCAACGAGGCCGGGGCCGCCGATGCGCCGCCACGCTTCATCTTGCTGCACCGGGACCGACTCTTCAGCGAGACCGAACAGTGCTGGATCGGTTGGGAACGCAAACGCGGCAAACTCGAACTGTTGGTCGCCGCCTTGGCGCAAGGGACGAACGACGCATTCCTGAACCTGGGCTCTGACTCTGCAATCGCTGCTGAAACCCGCTACCTCGTCACGCTCGACAGCGACACCGAATTGCCGCCCGGTCGATTGCGCGAACTGGTCGGCGTGGCCGCGCATCCCCACAACCAGCCGCAACTCGACGCCGACGGGCGCAGCGTCGTGCACGGCTACGCCATCCTGCAGCCGCGCGTGGCGACACCGCTGCCCGCAGCAAAAGAATTTACCCTTTACCACTGGCTATTTGCCGGGCAATGCGGCATTGACCCTTACAGTGCCGCAACTTCAGAGGTCTATCAGGATCTGTTCGGCGAAGGCAGCTTTAGCGGCAAGGGCTTGCTCAATGTGCAGGCGATGCATGCCGTGTTGTCCGGCCGGCTGCCCGATGGCCAGGTGCTGAGCCACGATTTGCTTGAAGGCTCAATCGCGCGTTGCGCTGCGGTGACTGACATTACCGTGATCGAGGACGCGCCGTTTCATGCCGATGTGGCAGCAGCGCGTGTGCACCGCTGGACGCGCGGCGACTGGCAGTTGCTGCCTTTCCTGTTCAACCCCAGGCGCTATCGCTTGCGCCTCATCAACCGCTGGAAAATGTTCGACAACCTGCGCCGGTCGCTGGTGGCGCCGATGTCCCTGGCCCTGCTGCTGCTGGCGTTGACCGGCGCCGTCATGTCGCCTTGGGCAGCGCTGGCACTGGTGCTGGCAGCATTTTCAGCCGGACCGCTGATGGGCGCCGTCGCGGGTTTCCTGCCCAGCCGCACCAGCATCGCCAAACGCCATTTTTACAGCCAGGCCGTGATCGAACTGGCACGCGCGTTGTGGGGCGGGTTGTGGCTGCTGGCACTGCTGCTGCAGCAGGCGCTGATAGCTGTTGACGCCATCGTGCGCGCACTCTACCGCATGACCATCAGCCGGCGTCATTTGCTGCAATGGACGACGGCTGCAGCGGCCCAGGCGTCGGCCAAGACCGGACTGGCAGCGCTGACGCAAGCACATTGGAGCTTGCCGGTGGTGGCGCTGCTGCTGCTCGGCGCACTGCTCGGCGCGGCCACGCCTTACCCCCTGCTGTCCCTGATCCTGTGCCTGTTGTGGGCCGCCTCGCCGTTATGGATCTGGTGGGTTAGCCGACCCCGCCTGGCAGGCCCCGAGGCGGTATTGCCATTTCAGGACAAGGTCTATCTGGCCGGCATCGCGCGCGACACCTGGCGGTTTTTCGAGCGTTACGTCGGCGCGCAGGACAATCACCTGCCGCCCGACAATTTGCAGACCATGCCACACGACATGGTAGCGCACCGCACTTCACCCACCAATATCGGCTTGTACCTGCTGAGCGTCGCCTGCGCCCGCCAGTTTGGCTGGATCGGCACCCAGGAGTTGCTCACCAGGATGGAGGCAACGCTGGCCACACTGGTCACCCTGGAGCGCCATCGTGGCCACTTTCTGAACTGGTACGACACGCAAACGCGCGAACCGCTGCTGTCGATGTATGTGTCCACCGTGGACAGCGGCAACCTCTGTGGCCACCTGCTGGCGGTGGCCCAGGCCTGCCTGGAACTGGCCGCTGCGCCGTATGACGGCGGCGCAGCGCAGCGGGCGCTCGATGCTTCGAGACGACGGCTCGCGCCGCTGTTGGCGCAGCGCTCCAAGCTGACGCCGGCGCTGCGCAATGAACTGAAATGGTGCCTGGCCGATCACCGCTCGACGCAGCGTTCGTCAGATTTGGACGCGCAGGCCCTGGGCGGGGCGGCTGAGGCAACCCGACGTCTGCAGACGCTGGCACACCAATGCAAAGCACTGGCAGGCGCAGCCGACTTCGGCTTTCTCTACCACCGCAAGCGGCATCTGCTGCACATTGGCTACCGGGTTGCGGAGCAGGAGCTTGATGACAGTTTTTATGATTTGCTGGCGTCGGAATCGTGCCTGACCAGCCTGCTGGCTGTCGCCAAGGGCGATGTACCGGTGACCCACTGGGAAACTCTTGGCCGGTTGTTCTTCGCCGTTGGAGCGCAGGCGGGCTTGCGCTCCTGGTCAGGCTCGATGTTCGAATACCTGATGCCAAGCCTGGTGCTCGACCAACCGCGAAACAGCGTGTTGCGGGAAGCCTGCCATGCCGCGCTGCGCGAGCAGATCAAGTTCGCCAGAACACAGAACGTGCCGTGGGGCATTTCCGAGTCGGCCTATGCCGGCAGTGACCACACGCTGGCCTACCAGTACGCGCCACAGGGGGTACCACGGCTGGCGCTGCGTCGCACGCCGCCCGATGAATTGGTGGTCGCACCCTATGCCACGGCACTGGCGGCGCAGATCGCGCCGCAGCATGCGTGCCTCAACTTCGCAGCGCTGGAAAAGCTGGCAGCACGCGCACGCTATGGCTTCATCGAAGCGCTTGATTTCTCGCCCGCGCGCCAGGCCGGCGACGAACTGTTCACGCCAGTAAGCACTTTCATGGCGCACCACCAGGGCATGAGCATCGTGGCGCTGGCCAACGTGTTGCTGGGCGGTGCTGCTCAGCGTTGGGGCATGGCCAATACGCAAATCGAGGCGGTGACCTCGCTGCTGCATGAGCGCGTACCGCGCGAACTGTCGCTGCTGAACGCGCCACCTTCGGGTCCGCCGCTGCAAGCGCTGGAGCGCAGACGCCCGCCGGGAATGCTGCGCGAGGTGTTGCCCGGTCAGTCCGCCATCGAGCCCACCCATGTACTGTCAAACGGACGCTACAGCGTCTCTCTGCGCGCCAATGGCGCCGGCTCGAGCCATTGGGGTAAAAACGGTATCACGCGCTGGCGTGACGATGCGTTGCGCGATGCCTATGGCAGCTTTTTTTACTTGCGCTGGCTGGCTGCCCCGCGCAAATCGGGGTTACAGCCGGCGCTCACACCGCTGGTTTCTTTGACCCAGCACCCGGCACCCGACCCGGCGGCGAACTATCGCAGCGTCTTCCATGCCGAGCGCGTTTGCCTGGAAGCCACCTGGAGCGAACTGCAGTCCCACATCACGGTATGGGTCAGCCCGGAGGATGACATTGAGTTTCGCCAACTTGAGCTGCGCAACCTCAGCGCTCGCACACTTGACATTGAGTTGATGTCGGCCTTTGAGGTAAGCCTGAGCGAATCGCGCGCCGATGAAGCGCACCCGGCTTTCACCAGTCTTTTTGTTCGTGCCGGCTGGCAGGACGAGCACCAGGCCCTGGTGTTCGACCGCACACCGCGCTTGCCCACTGAACAGGGTTTGCTGGCAGCGCATTTTTTAGCCGAAACCGACGCGCAAGTGGTGAGCGTTCGTTGTCAGGCTGCTCGTCAACGCTGGCGTGGCCGCAATCATGACGTGAGCCAGCCGCTTGCCTCATTCGACCCGTTGCCGACTGAAGAAGGGGCTTCTGGGGTCAATGCAGCGCTGCCCCAGTCTGCGCCTCTCCAGACCGGTCTCGACCCGGTCTGCGCTTTGGCCGTGCGTCTTCGCATTGCGCCGCATACCAACGCGCGTTTGACTTTCGCCACCGCCGCTTGCGACAATAGCGCAACGCTGCACGCGGTGATTGACAAGTATCGCCAGCCCAGCCATGTGCAGCGCTCCTCGCTGATGTCAGCCACACTGGCCGGCATTCGTCTGCGTACCTTGCGTATCAGTGCCGAGAACTTTGCCGCCATCCAGTCACTCAGCACAGCGCTGCTGCTCAGCCTGACCCGCCCGCAAAGCCGTGCGGGTCAGGCTGAAGGCGACGCAACCGAGATCTGTGACCGACGGCTGCTTTGGCGTTTTGGCATTTCTGGCGAGCGTGCGCTGATCCTGGTGTCGGTCGGCGTGGCGCAAGGTTTGGGCTTGTTGCGCTCGCTGGCGCAGGCTTTGATCCTATGGTCCAGGGCCGGCATCGTGTGCGACCTGGTGGTGGTGAATACCGAGCCAGCCTCGTATCTGATGGCGCTGCAACGCGAAATTGCCGCACTGCGAGAACGCCACAGTGCCGACAGCGCCGCTCAGTCCAACCCTGCCAACCCTGAGTGCACCGGCTTCTATGCACTGCGCGCCGACGAGCTCTCGAGCGAGGAGCTGAGCACGCTGCAAAGACTGGCACGGGTACGGCTCGATGCCGATGGCCGACCACTGGCGCATCATGTGCAGGAATGGATAGCGCAGCACGAGCGGGCTTTTGAAGAGAGGCATGAAACCTCAACGCATGCTGTCTCAATTGCTTTGAACGCTCCCTCTGTTGCGCCTGTAACAGCAGGTGAATTTGACGCGTCTTCGGGTGAGTTCAAGTTTGAAGTTTCGGCCTGGCTGCGCCCCCTGCGACCCTGGATCAATGTTTTGGCCAACCCGGCATTCGGCGCCCATATTTCAGAAACGGGTGGCGGCTACAGTTGGGCCGAGAACAGCCGTTTGATGCAACTCACCGCCTGGTCGAACGACCCGGTCGCCGATCCGCCGGCTGAATGGTTTTTGCTACAAGACATGAAAACCCAAGAGGCCTGGAGCGTGGCGCCTGGCGCTTTGGGCGATGACCGGGTGGCTTACCGGGTGTCACACGGACAGGGCTACAGCAGCATCAGCCATCGGCGCGGTGATCTGGAGGTATATGCTTGCTGGTGTGTGGATGCACAAACATCGGTCAAACAGGTCAGTTTGAAAATTACCAACTGCGGCCGTCGCACGCTGCAGTTGCGCATCATCGCCATCGCCGAGTGGATGATGGGCGCCAACCGGTCTGACCGAAGCACGGTTAACACGACCCTGTTTTGTCAACGCCTGCCCGAGCAAAAACTCACCGCCCTGCTCTGCACACAACGCGAACAAGCTGCAGGATTTGGCTACGGGAGCGCCTTTCTTGGCCTGGCGGACTCTGCTGCAGCGGATGAAGACTGGACTTGCGACCGGCGCGAACTTTTTGACGCACGCGGCCGTCTGGTGCTGCCTGACTACTTCGGCAAGCAGCAGGGCGACGGACTTGACCCCTGTGCGGCGCTCTCAAGCCACGTGCAATTGATCGGCGGCGAAACGCTGGAGCGGGTGTTCCTGTTGGGATATGCAAAAAACCTGGATGCCGCCCGGCAACTCGTCACCCTGGCTGCCACCACACCCGCCGCGCAGCGCATGACGCAGGTGCGCAGCAACTGGGATCAATTGTTGACTGCCACCACAGTGAAGACGCCCGACCCCTTGTTTGACGCGCTCGTCAATCGCTGGTTGCTCTACCAGACCGTGTCATGCCGCTTGTGGGCCAAAGCCGGTTTTTACCAGGCCGGCGGTGCCATCGGGTTTCGCGATCAATTGCAGGATGCGATGGCGCTGGCCTGGGCAGCTCCTGAAATGCTGGCTGAACAGATCGTACTGGCAGCGTCACGCCAATTCATCGAGGGCGATGTGCAGCATTGGTGGCACACGACGACCGGGGCCGGAGTGCGCACCCATTTTTCTGATGACCTGCTATGGCTACCCTATGCCACTGTGCATTACCTGCGTGCCACCGCAGACGCCATACTGCTCGATCAGCGCGTTGCGTTCATTGAAGGAGCGCCGATTGCTGAGGGAGCCGAAGATGCATATTACGTCCCCGCCGTCAGCAGCCAGGAGGCATCGGTTTATGAACATGGCGCTCGGGCCATCGATCACAGCTTGCGTGTTGGCGCGCACGGTTTGCCCTTGATGGGCAGTGGCGACTGGAACGACGGCATGAACCGGGTTGGGCATGAAGGGCGCGGCGAATCGGTCTGGCTGGGCTGGTTTCTGTGCCAGCTGGTGGCTGACTTTGCACCGCTGGCGCGAGCGCGCGGCGAGCACGCCCGGGCGCAACGCTGGGAGCTTGCCGCGCAGGGCTGGCGGGCGGCTTTGAGCGGCCCCGCGTGGGACGGACAGTGGTTCAAACGCGCTTTCTTCGACGACGGTCAGGCGCTCGGCGCGCAGGCCAACACCGAAGCCCGTATCGACTTGATTGCGCAAGCCTGGAGCGTGTTGTCGAAGGTTGCGACACCGCATCAGCAGCGCATGGCGCTGGCAGCCGTAGAAAACCATCTGGTAGATCCGCAGGCCGGGCTGATCAAGTTGCTCGACCCTCCGCTGGTGCATGCCAGCCCGAGCGCTGGCTACATTCAGGCTTATCCGCCGGGTGTGCGCGAGAACGGCGGCCAGTACTCGCACGCCGGCATCTGGGCGCTGATGGCGCAGGCACAATTTGCAACCAGCCAGCCGGTCCCAGGCGAAGGCTTCGATACGCCCTACCGCTACTTCACCTACCTGAGTCCGGCGCACCGCGCCAGCCACCCCGTGCGTGGCGCGGTCTATGGCCTGGAGCCCTATGTGATGGCCGGCGATGTTTACAGTCAGCCGCCCTATGCCGGGCATGGCGGCTGGAGTTGGTACACCGGTGCGGCCGCCTGGATGCAGCGCGCCGCCATCGAATCAATTTTTGGACTGCAGCAAGAGGCACAGGTTTTGTCATTCACGCCTTGCCTGCCAGCGCATTGGCAGCAGGCCGAACTGACGCTCAGGCGTGACGGCCGCAAAATGCGCTTCATCCTGATGCGCGCCAGCCCGAGCGCCGCGCTGACAGCCACGGCGCGATGGAACGCGCAGTTGCTGCTTCAGGGCGCACCACTGCATTGGAGCGAACTGGTAGCTGACAGTTGTTTTGTAATTCCCTTGCTGGGTGACGCGGAGATGGCCACAGCGACTTGACCCCGATGAACTATTGCTGAGTATCTGGCCTGAGGCGAGGTTTGTCTGGTTATGCGCTTGCCAGCGCGGGGTTGGCCGGGTCTCGCCCCGGCAGTCGTACCGATGCGCCAGCGGCTGTGGTATCGAAATGCGCTGTAAATATTGATGTGTTTTTATTCGTTTTCATTTTGGCCCCACTCTATTCCCCCTGCCCCTTGGTTTTTGGGGTCAGACCACTACTGTCCGGTCAAAACCCGAACAAAATCAATTGGTTAGAAGTGGGTGTCGATTGGTTTTGTAGGGCACCGGGCTGCAAGGCGCATGAAATATGGTTTTTCTCGAAAACCGACACCGACAAAATCTGTAGACAAGTGTAAAGCGAAGATTCGAGTTGAAGTTCTTTTTTGACAATCGCGATGAGCACGTAAGTGGCAATGGCGCACCAGACCTGAGTCTTCACGGCGTTCTCGCTTGTGCCAAGGAATTTTTTGATTCGCAAATGTTGTTTGATCCACTTGAAGAACAGTTCGACCTGCCAGCGGTTCTTGTAAAGCTGGGCGATGACCGATGCGGGCAGCGTCGTGTTGTTGGTCAAGAAAATCAAGGTCTTGCCGGTCTCAGGATCTTTGAATCGCACCCGACGCAGATGCTCGGGATAGTTGCGTGCGCTCTTGCGGCCGTTGAGCGCCATGGTCTGATCGCACACCACGCCCGTCGCTTTTTCCACCTTGGCCGAATACACACGTCTGGCATCGAAATTGGATTTCGTGCGAGTGACAAAGAAAGCACCCGTCTGATGCATTGCATACAACCGCGTGAAGTCCACATAGCCCCGGTCCATGATGTAGAAGGCTCCGGCTTCCATGGGCAAAATGTCGAGCACATTGACATCTCCCATCTTGGCGTCGCTGATGTGAAGGAAGCTGGGAATAGCACCACGCAAGTCCAGCAGTGTGTGCAACTTGATTGCCGCCTCGTTGGTACGATACGGGGCCCAGTTGAACAGACTCAGGCACAAGTCGATGGTGCTCGAATCCAGGGCATAAACTTTCCCCGCAATGTTGACATCGAGTCCGAGCGGTTCGTCGGCATAGAGTTTGTTGGCGCGGCGAATCAAGACTGCAGCCAAGTCGGCCCAGATGTGCCAATCGCGCCGCTCGTTGGCATCGGCCAAGGTGGCGCGTCGCACCGCTTGACGCAATCCCATCCCATAGAGCTTGGCAGCATGGGCAGCGAGTGTGACCTCGATATCGCGCAGAGACTCGCGCCAGGTGAGTTGCGCGTACGCCATGATGCGAAAGTGCTCGGTGCTGGGCAATGCCGACACACGAGCATCGCCCGAGTAACGAGTCACGATGCGGGTGAAGCTGCTCCAAGGAACAAATTCCATCAATTGAGCAAAAAGCGTCTTGCCAAGGTTCATCGGAAATTCCCAAAATTGTCAATCCAGGGAAACTACCAACAAAAACGGCAGGAGATTTCAAATCGACACCAAAATAAATCGGCCGCAAACCCACGCAGCTATTGGGTTTCGCTTGAAAATAAACCATGTTCACCGGACACTACTGGCTCTGACCCCAAAAACCAAAGGGCGGGGGGTATGAGTGGGGCCAAAATGAAAACGAATACAAACCTATCAACAACTACAACGCAGTTCGATGCAACAGCCGATGCCATACGGGTACGCGGGCACTTGAGGTTTGAACCCGGGTTATTGGGGTCAGAGCCCAAATTCGCCCAGCCTTCGGCAGTCCCTTCGGGTACGCCGCTACGCGCCGCAGCGAAATTGCGATCTGACCCCATTAACCCTACAACCCGGTTCGATGCCCCGCCCTTCGCCCAGCCATCGGCTGGCTCAAAATGACGAATTTGAATGGTCGATAATTAAGCCCGCGCACTGAAAGAAACCTGATGTCCAGACTACCCCCACCTCTCGATAATCTGCCGTTCCCGGTGATTGGCTCGCCGCTGTTCATCATCAGCAATCCCAAACTGGTGATCGCCCAGTGCATTGCCGGTGTCGTCGGTTCCATGCCCTCGCTCAATGCGCGTCCAGCAGAACTGCTTGAAGCTTGGCTGATTGAAATCACCGACACCTTGGCGGCTTACAACCAGGCGCACCCGGATCATCCGGCTGCACCTTTCGCCATCAATCAGATCGTGCACAAAAGCAATGACCGGTTGGAGCAGGACATGGCGCTGTGCGTCAAATACCAGGTTCCGATCATCATCACCAGCTTGGGTGCGCGGGAAGACATCAATATCGCCGCGCACTCTTATGGTGGCATCGTGCTGCATGACGTGATCAACAACAAGTTCGCGCATAAGGCGATTGAGAAGGGCGCTGACGGCCTCATTGCGGTGGCCGCCGGTGCCGGCGGGCACGCGGGTGTCAAGAGCCCGTTTGCCCTGGTTCAGGAAATCCGCCAGTGGTTTGACGGGCCGCTGGTGTTAAGCGGCGCCATTGCTACCGGTGACGCAGTGCTGGCGGCGCAGGCCATGGGAGCCGACTTTGCCTACATCGGCTCGGCTTTCATCGCTACGCAGGAAGCGCGCGCCTCGGAGGCCTACAAACAGGCCATCGTGGACGCCAACTCGGACGACATCGTTTACAGCAATCTCTTTACCGGCGTGCATGGCAACTACCTGGCACCGAGCATCCGAAATGCGGGACTGGACCCGGATCATCTGCCCGAGAGCGATCCCAGCAAAATGAATTTTGGTGGCGATAAATCCAAAGCCTGGAAAGACATCTGGGGTTGCGGCCAAGGCATTGGTGCCGTTACCCGGATCCAAAGCACCGCCGACTATGTGGCCCAACTCAAGCGCGAGTACGCAGCAGCACGGGAACGGTTGCTGGCATTGTCAAAAATTTGAACGAAATCAAGGGACTGCGGATGTTTTTTACGATATAATCCAAGCTCACGACCAAACGGGCGGGTAACTACCGCCCGTTTTTTTTGGTCGGTTGTTTTTGAGAATTTAAACGCAAGTGGCACTAAAAGACATTGTTGAACAAACCGTAGCCGGTCTGGGTTACGACCTGGTAGCGCTTGAGCATTCGGCTGCCGGTTTGCTGCGCATTACGATTGATCTGCCGTGGCCGCCGGTCAATCTGACGACGCTTGATGCGGATCAGTTTGTCACGGTTGAAGACTGTGAAAAAGTCACGCGCCAGTTGCTGTTTGCGCTGGAGGTTGATGGTATTGAATACAAGCGGCTGGAAGTGTCGTCGCCGGGTATTGATCGGCCCTTGCGTCATGAAAAAGATTTCGAACGCTTTGTCGGGCAAGTTGTTGACATCAGTCTCAAAGCGCCGATTGGTGTTGCGGCAGCGGCAGGCTCGGTCAATGCCACGCGCAAGAAATTCCGGGGCACACTGGAACGCGGCGCAGTCGATGTGTCAACCGGAGTGGCGAGCTGGCAAATCGTCTGGAGCGAGGTACCGGCGGTAAAGCCGGGCCAGCGTATCAGCAAGAAGAAACCAGCGCCACCGGTGCAGGCGCTGGGTTTTACTTTAGATGAGCTCAAGGAGGCGCGGTTGGCGCCCATCGTCAGCTTCAAGGGTCGCGGGGCTGCGGATCGTTTTGAAACTACCGGCACTGAGCCGAATTTGAACTGAATTGAAACAGGAGAGTCATGGCATGAATCGCGAAATGTTAATGCTGGTAGAAGCCATATCACGTGAAAAGAACGTAGAGCTTGATGTGGTGTTTGGCGCGGTCGAAGCGGCGCTGGCACAAGCCACCCGCAAACTTTACCCGGGTGACGTGGATATCCGCGTCGCGATGGATCGTGACAGCGGCAATTACGAAACCTTCCGGCGCTGGCACGTGGTGCCAGACGAGGCCGGTTTGCAATTGCCGGACCAAGAAATTCTGTTGTTTGAAGCCAAAGAACAGATCCCCGACATTGAAGTGGATGAGTACATCGAAGAAACGGTGCCGTCGGTGCCGATCGGGCGCATTGGAGCGATGGCCGCCAAACAGGTCATCCTGCAAAAAATTCGCGATGCCGAGCGCGAGATGCTGCTCAACGACTTCATGTCGCGCGGTGACAAAATTTTTGTCGGCACTGTCAAGCGCATGGACAAAGGCGATCTGATCGTTGAGAGCGGCCGGGTCGAAGGCCGCTTGCGACGCTCCGATATGATCCCGAAAGAAAACCTGCGCAGCGGTGACCGGGTTCGCGCCATGATCATGGAAGTCGATCTGACCCTGCGCGGCGCACCGATTATTTTGTCGCGCTCGGCACCTGAATTCATGATTGAGTTGTTCCGCAATGAAGTCCCTGAAATTGAGCAGGGCCTGCTGGAGATCAAATCCTGCGCCCGCGACGTCGGCTCGCGCGCCAAGATTGCCGTTTTGTCGCATGACAAGCGGGTTGATCCCATCGGCACCTGTGTGGGTGTGCGCGGTACCCGCGTCAATGCGGTGACCAACGAATTGGCCGGTGAGCGCGTCGATATCGTTCTGTGGAGCGAAGACCCGGCCCAGTTTGTGATTGGTGCCTTGGCGCCGGCCAATGTCACCTCGATTGTGGTCGATGAAGAACGCCACGCCATGGATGTGGTGGTCGATGAAGAAAACCTGGCGATTGCTATTGGCCGCGGAGGCCAAAATGTGCGACTCGCAGCCGAGCTCACCGGTTGGAAGATCAATATTCTCGATGCCGCCGAGTCAGCCCAGAAACAGGCCAGCGAAACTGATTCGGGCCGCAAGCTGTTCATGGAAAAGCTCGATGTTGACGAAGAAATTGCCGACCTGTTGATTGCCGAGGGTTTTACCAGTCTGGAGCAGGTTGCTTACGTGCCGCTGGAAGAAATGCTCGAGATCGAGAGCTTTGACGAAGACACTGCCAACGAGCTGCGCACGCGTGCCAAGGACGCCTTGTTGACCATGGAAATTGCGCATGAAGAAAGTGTGCAGGCAGTTTCGCTTGATTTGCACGATCAGCCGGGCCTAACGCCAGAACTGATCGCCAAACTGGCCGCCAGTGGCGTCAACACCCTGGATGACCTGGCCGATCTGGCGGTTGACGAACTGACAGACATCACCGGTCAGTCCGTGGATGAAGCCAAAACCTTGATCATGAAAGCGCGCGAACATTGGTTCACCAATGATGCCGCGGTCCAGGAGTAGGGCATGTAATGCCGCAACTAAAACAAAGTTTCAGTAAAGGCTAACGCCCGCAGGGTTTGTTAAGCCGACACTAAAGGTTACCCAAGAAATGTTCAGTACGACCGTCGCCGAGTTTGCCAACGAACTCAAAAAATCAACCGCCACCTTGCTTGAGCAACTCAAGTCGGCTGGCGTGGTCAAATCGACCGCTTCTGATAAGCTCAGCGATGCTGACAAACAACGTCTGCTCGGTTATTTGCAGTCCACCCATGGTGCGGCGGGTGCTGAGCGCAAGAAAATTACGCTGGTCAAGAAATCGACCAGCGAAATCAAGCAGGCTGATGCCAGCGGAAAAGCGCGCACCATTCAGGTTGAGGTGCGTAAAAAACGTACTTTCGTCCGGCGCGAGGACGGTGCTGAAATGCCGGTTGAAGTCGGTGCAGCGGAGCCGCAAGCGGAGGTTCAAGTTGAAGCGCTGATTGACAATGCCGAGCTGGTTCGGCGTGAAGAAGAAGCGCGCAGTCAGGCTGAATTGATACGTCGTCAGGAAGAAGAACTGGCCGAGCGCAGAGCTCAGCGCGAGCAACAAGAGACGCTCGCTCGCGCAGCTTCTCAAAAAATCAGCGATCAGGCGGTAGAAAAGGCGCTCAAAAAAGCACAAGAGCAAGCCCTGAAAGCGAAGAACATATTAGCTGACAGCAGTTTAGCGGCTCAAGAGGCGATCGATAACGCCGCCGCCAAAGTCCTGGCTGCCTCAGAAAAAGCCAAGACCCTGGCGAAAGCACAACTGCAGGCGCATGACCAGGCGATGGCGTCAGCTGCTGCAAGCGCCGCCGAAGATGTGATCCGCGCTGCTGATCTGGGCGACCGTCGTCGCAAGGCGGAATCTGAAGCCGCAGCCATTCGATTGATGATGTCATCACCGGCAAAAAAAGCACCGGTTGTCAAGAAGCCAGTGGCCGTCAAGCCCGATGCCGACAAGGCCGGCGTCAAAGGCACTTTGCACAAACCACCTGCTGGCAGCGTCGCGGCCAAGCCTGTCAAGCCGGCGAAACCGGCGACTGGCACAACTACGCCCGCAGCTGCTGGCAAAGAAGTCAAATCAGCCAAACTCTCAAGCAGTTGGGCCGGTGATCCGGCCAAGAAAAAAGGCATTCCAACCCGCGGTGCCACTGGCCCAGCCGGACGTGGCAACAATTGGCGCGCCGGTCCGCGCGGGAAACGCGGCAGCAACGACCGGGGCCGCGATGACCAGCATGCGCAAGCCGCACCGGTTGAAGCGCGCGTGATTGAGGTTCATGTACCCGAGACCATTACCGTGGCCGAGTTGGCGCACAAAATGGCAGTCAAGGCTTCTGAGGTCATCAAGCAATTGATGAAACTCGGCCAGATGGTCACCATCAACCAGCCGCTCGACCAGGATACGGCCATGATTCTGGTCGAAGAAATGGGTCACAAAGCGATCATTGCAGCGCTCGACGACCCTGAAGCCTTCACCGATGACGAGGTTTCCCAGCAACAATCCCAATCGCTGCCACGGGCACCCGTGGTGACGGTGATGGGCCACGTCGACCACGGCAAGACCTCGCTGCTGGACTACATTCGCCGCACCAAGGTCGCTTCAGGCGAGGCCGGTGGCATTACCCAGCACATCGGTGCCTACCATGTTGAGACCAGTCGCGGCATGATTTCTTTTCTTGACACCCCCGGTCATGAAGCCTTTACGGCGATGCGGGCGCGCGGTGCCAAGGCCACTGACATCGTGATTTTGGTAGTCGCCGCCGATGACGGCGTGATGCCGCAAACCCGCGAGGCGATCAAGCACGCGCGCGCCGCCGGTGTTCCGATTGTGGTGGCGATCAACAAGATCGACAAACCTGATGCCAACCCGGAGCGTGTAAAAAACGAACTGGTGGTTGAGGAAGTGGTGCCCGAGGAATTTGGGGGCGATTCGCCCTTCGTGTCGGTGTCAGCTAAAACCGGCCAGGGCGTTGATGCATTGCTGGAGCAAGTTCTGTTGCAGGCCGAAGTGCTGGAACTCAAAGCACCGGTGCAAGCCATGGCCAAAGGCCTGGTGATCGAAGCGCAACTCGACAAGGGCCGTGGCCCGGTCGCCACCGTGCTGGTGCAGTCAGGCACGCTCAAAACGGGTGACATCGTGCTGGCCGGCTCAACCTATGGCCGGGTGCGCGCCATGATCGACGAAAACGGCAAGACCATCAAGACGGCGGGTCCGTCAATCCCGGTTGAAATTCAAGGTTTGACCGAAGTGCCGCAAGCTGGTGATGACTTCATGGTCATGGCCGACGAGCGCCGCGCCCGTGAAATCGCCACTTACCGGGCCGGCAAATTCCGTCACACCAAGTTGGCCAAGCAGCAAGCCGCCAAGCTGGAGAACATGTTCACCGACATGACGGCGGGTGAAGTCAAGCTGGTGCCCATCATCATCAAGGCCGACGTGCAAGGCTCACAAGAAGCCCTGGCTCAATCACTGCAGAAACTCTCCAACGACGAGGTCAAGGTCCAACTGGTCTATGCCGCTGTCGGTGCCATCAGCGAATCCGATGTGAATCTGGCGATTGCTTCCAAGGCCGTCATAATTGGCTTCAACACCCGCGCTGATGCCGGCGCGCGCAAGCTGGCCGAGAACAACGGCGTCGATATCCGTTACTACGACATCATTTACGATGCCGTCGATGAACTCAAGCTGGCGATGTCGGGCATGTTGACGCCAGACAAAAAAGAGGAAGTCATCGGTACCGCCGAGATTCGCCAGATTTTCAAAGTCTCCAAAATTGGCTCGATTGCCGGTTGTATGGTCACCGCCGGGGTGGTGCGGCGCGCGGCGCGCTTGCGCTTGCTGCGCGACAACGTCGTTATCTTCACGGGCGAACTCGAATCGCTCAAACGCTTCAAGGACGATGCCAAGGAAGTCAAGGAAGGCTTTGATTGCGGCCTCAACATCAAGAATTACAACGACATTCAGGAAGGCGACGTGCTCGAGTTCTTTGAGATTCGCGAAGTGGCGCGTAGCCTTTGAAGGGTAGAAGAAAACCGTGCGAATCAAGTCCAAAACACCCAACCGAAGCTTCAAGGTTGCCGATCAGATCCAGCGCGATCTGACCGAGTTGATTGCGCGCGAGCTCAAAGACCCGCGTGTCGGCATGGTAACGATTCAAGGCGTCGAAGTGACGCCCGACTATGCCCACGCCAAAGTGTATTTCAGCTTGCTTGCGGGCGATTCGAAAGAATGCACCGAGGGCTTGAATCAGGCGGCTGGTTTTTTACGCGCTGGACTTTTTAAGCGGCTCCATATTCATACCGTGCCGACCTTGCATTTTATTTTCGACCAGACCGAGGAACGCGCGGCGGACATGAATGCCTTGATTGCGCGCGCCGTGGCCTCGCGCGCCAAGGACGACTAAACCGATGAATGCGCCGAGTGCACGGGTTGCCAGGCGCCCCGTGCACGGGGTGCTGTTGCTGGACAAGCCGTTGGGATGGTCGAGCAACGATGCCTTGCAAAAAGTTAAATGGTTGCTGCGCGCCGAGAAGGCTGGCCATACCGGCACGCTCGATCCGCTCGCCACGGGTGTGCTACCGCTGTGTTTTGGTGCTGCAACCAAGTTCAGTCAGCTTCAACTCGATGCTGACAAAACCTATGAAGCCGTGGCGCGCCTGGGTGTCAAGACCAGTACCGCAGATGCCGAGGGTGAGGTGCTGGAAGTGCGGCCGGTGAACGTGACAGAAGAAGACCTGACCGAGGTGGTGCTGCGTTTCACCGGCAGGATCGGGCAAACGCCGCCGATGCACAGTGCTTTGAAGAAAGATGGCAAGGCGCTGTATGAATATGCGCGCGCCGGTATCGAGGTCGAACGGGCCTCACGCGAGATCACGATTTATGAATTGAAAGTGGGTTTGGAAAATGTTGACAGCGGCCAAGCGGCTCTTCAAATGACGGTCAAGTGCAGCAAGGGAACTTATATCCGCACGCTTGCCGAAGACATCGGTGAAGCGCTGGGTTGTGGTGCCAGCTTAAGCGCACTGCGTCGGCTTAAGACCGGTGGTTTTGACGTGTCACAGTGCGTGACGCTGGCGGCGCTGGAGGCAATGACTGAAGAAGAGCGCTTGCAATGTCTGCTGCCGGTGGCGTCTCTGCTACAGGGGCACACGGTGGTCACGCTGGAC
>Ga0209638_1000712_pt1 | contig 21918 bp, 17 predicted proteins | sample BarGraNGADG00211_FD_184490 | JGI IMG/M metagenome (GOLD analysis project Ga0209638, IMG submission 184490) | Arctic peat soil microbial communities from Barrow, Alaska - Barrow Graham LP Ref core NGADG0002-211 (SPAdes) (version 2) | ecosystem: Environmental > Terrestrial > Soil > Wetlands > Peat...
ACTCGCCGATCCTCTGGCCAGTCCCCAACATGAACCGCACGAGCTCAGGCACGCTGGCCGCGCAAGCCACTGGGTCAGCATCAAGCTTCTTCAGCAGCACCCAACCACCGGGTAGCCACCGGTGACCGGGTGGTCAGCCAGGAACAGCACCGGTGTGCCGGACGACGGAATCTGCAGCGCACCTCCAAGGAACAGAGACGGCCAATCTTGCGCTGTGGAAGGCACCGCTGGCCCAGGCGAAAGCTCTCCTGACCTCGGAGGTTGCCAACGGCCGAGTCTCGTTGGGAACAAACAACTCCGGACAAAGGTGTAGGCCCCGGAGAGTATGAGTCTCCGGGGCCTACGGTTGACCATCAGCGGTGAAGGCCGACAATCTCACGGCGGGTTCGCTGGCTCTCTCCGCACGCTTCACCTGGCGGATCCAGCAGGCAAGCCCACTGGTCAAGAACCTGATTTCCATCCGATCCCGCTCCCGTTTCCGAGGGCGTAGTGAGAGTTCTACGCCGATCTCGGGGCGGCCCGCAAGGGGTCTGGGAAAAGAATCTCGCGCCATCGGCGTGTCGCGCTCGACACGCCGCTGCGACCCAGTATGGCGCGTCATCGCACAGGCAGACACTGGCTCAGTGGCTCGGCACGCTCGAAGGCATGCACCACAAGGCTTGCGATCCGTTCAGGCCCATGCCCGTTGGCGGCGCGACCACAGTCCGCTGAGCGCCGATCAAGCCCCCCTGGTCACTCTCAAACGTCGGGTTCGGGGTCTATCTTGGCGCTGTGAACGCTCCCTCGGGTGACCCCTCCGCGTTGCATCGCGCGTTGCCATGTGCGCCCTGGCCTGCGCCGCAGCGTGAGCCCTGGCCTGCGCCGCGGCGATGGAGTGGGCCCTGGCAATGGCGCATGGGTGTGCAGACATCGGCCTGACGCCGCTCACCTGCTGAACCTGACCCGAGGCATTCGCAGTGTTCATCGCTCCGGCGCCAGGAAGCACAAGCGGTTTCTCATCCGCCCGTGAGACTGGTCAAGCAACTCGGCCACTGCAAGCGGCAGCGGCGCGGCCGAAGGTGGTGCCACACTCGGATCCTGAGCTATCGGAAGGGAATCGCGTGGAGCCGCTCGTCGACAGCGAGGTACAGGGGTGGTGGCAACGACTCGGTCTGCCCGGGCTGGTCGACATCCACACTCACTTCCTGCCGGTGCGGATGTTGCGGCGTGTGTGGGCGCATTTCGACGAGGTGGGGCCACTGATCGGCCGCCCCTGGCCGATCGAGTACCGCTGGGACCAGGACAGGCGACTGGCGCACCTACGGCAGTTGGGGGTGCGCCGCTTCACCGCGCTGACCTATGCGCACCGACCCGGTATGGCGGCCGACCTCACCGACTTCGCGTTGGACCTGTCGGCGACAGAACCGGACTGCGTCCCCAGCGCGACCTTCTTCCCTGAGGACGGCGTCCTCGACCAGGTGCGCTCGGCCCTCGAACGGGGCGCGAGGGTGTTCAAGATCCACGCACAGGTGGGCGGGTTCGACCTGCGAGAGCCCGCACTGGACAAAGTATGGGGCCTGCTCGCGGACGCTGCGGTCCCGGTGGTCGTCCACGTCGGCAGTGGCCCGGTCCCCCGGGCGGGCTTCACCGGACCGGACAAGCTCGAAGGCGTGCTGCGTCGACATCCGCATCTGACCGCCGTCGTCGCACACCTGGGTGCGCCGGAGTATGCCGAGTTCCTGACCCTGGCCGAGCGGTACCCGCGAGTGCACCTGGACACGACGATGGCATTCACCGACTTCTTCGAACAGGGCGCCCCCTTCCCCGTCGATCTACTACCGCGGCTCGCGGCCATGCCCGATCGGGTCGTGCTGGGCAGCGACTTCCCGAACATCCCCTACCCGTACGCCCATCAGCTTGAGTCCCTTGAGCGGCTTCGTGACAGGGAACCACGCCTCGACGACGACTGGCTACGCGCGGTCTGCTGGTTCAACGGCAACCGGCTGATCGGGGGCTGAGCCGCGCTCAGCGGCACAGAACGCTGGTCGCCCAGTCGATCGCGACGGCCTCGTGACGATCAGCTGCGTGCTGGGCGCTCACGCAACGCGAACCGATGGTCCTCGTCAGGCGGCGTGATACCCCAAGAGGCGCAGTGCAAACTGCGCGTATTCCTTGGCGATCTGCTCAGGGGTGCCCACCTGGCTGGAAGAAGACGGCGGCCGGTTCGTGGTCACCGCGTCGGCGGCTGGTCTGCTGACGATGCTCGGAGGTGCGCCGCACTCGGTCAGCAAACACGCCGCCGTCGCCTTCGCCGAGTGGCTCTCGGCCACGTACGGCCACCGGGGGATCCCGGTGCAGATCATGTGCCCGCAAGGGGTGAAGACCCGGATGCTCGACAATGCCAGACCGCTCCAGGAGCTGCTGAGCCACGACGTTGCGCTGGAGCCCGAGCAGGTCGCCGAGACGGTGTGGCAGGCACTCCAGGACGACCGGTTCTAGCTCCAGCGCAGTTCTCCGTTGACCAAGGCGAGCTTGTCCGGTTTGCGCGCCGCGGTGCGGCCTAGCAGGTCGCCCAGTGCCTGACTGCGTACCCCCATGACGTCGGCACTGATTCGGGCTTCGGGGGTGTTAGAGCCTTGTGTAGTCGCCGGGATCACCTTCCGTTTGATGTGGGCATGCTCAGCCGCGACGGCACGGTGCAACGATCGCGACCGTATCGCCCGCCTGCTCGTCGCCTCACGCCGCTGCTCAGCTTCTCCCGCCAACGAAGCGACCGCATGCTCTCCCCCAAGGCCCCGAGGAGACCGGGTCGGGCAGAGTGGACCAAGATCCGAATCGTGTGACACAGCAACCCTTCTGCCGCCTTCAACCGGTTGCGATAGCCTGCTCAGGCAACGAGGGCTCATCTCGCGGCGTCGCCGCTGCCCCATTCGAGCAGGAGGCGCGCATGCGTGCGGTAGTCGTCCACGAACCCGGCGGACCCGAGGTACTGATCGCCCAGGAGCTGCCTTCCCCCGAACCCGGCCCTGGTCAGCTGCGTGTCGACGTGGCTGTGGCGGGGGTGAACTACATCGACGTCTACTACCGCACCGGCGCCTATCCGCTCCCGACACCGTTCATCGCCGGCTCGGAGGGCGCGGGGGTCGTGAGCGGGGTCGGCGCCGGCGTGACTGGATACCAGGAGGGTGACCACGTCGCATGGGCGATGGTGGCGGGTGCCGGGTACGCCGAGCAGGTCATCGTCCCGGCCGAGCGCGCCGTCCCCGTGCCCGCCGGTATCGACGACGAGACGGCAGGTGCGATCCTCCTCCAGGGCCTGACCGCGCACTACCTGACCCGCTCGACGTACCCCGTGCGACCCGGCGAGACGGCGCTGGTGCATGCCGCGGCCGGCGGGGTCGGACAATTGCTGACGCAGGCGCTGACCGCCCAGGGCGTTCGCGTCATCGCAACGACATCGAGCGCGGACAAGGCGACTCTCGCCCGTGCGGCCGGTGCCACGGATGTCATCCGCTACGAGAGGGACGACGTCGCCTCCGAGGTCTCGCGCCTCACCAACGCCCGGGGCGTGGACGTCGTGTACGACGGCGTCGGACGCGCGACCTTCCAAGGAAGCATCGACAGCCTGCGCCCGCGCGGGATGCTCGTGTCGTATGGCGCGGCCAGCGGCAAGGTGGCGCCGGTTGATCCGCAGCTGCTGCAGTCCAAGGGTTCCCTCTTCTTCACCCGACCGACCCTCACGCACTATGTCGCGGCACGGGACGAGCTCCTCGAGCGCTCGCGAGAGCTGTTCGCGTGGGTGGCTTCGGGTGAACTGTCGGTACGGGTCGGTGCCCGCTACACCCTCGACCAGGCGCGCCAGGCGCACGAGGACCTCGAAGGCCGCCGCACGACAGGGAAGTCGCTGATCATCCCCGCGTGACGCGGCTCCGTCAATGCCGGATGGGTTGGCGACTACCGCTCGGAAACGCCGAGAACCGTTGCCAACTCGGCGAAATCGGCCATGACCGCGTCAGGTGGGTACGTTTCGTTGCCGAACGGACGCCCGCGCCGGTCGACGAATGCTGTGCGCATGCCGGCGGCCTTTGCGCCGACGCAGTCGAACGCGTGGTTGGCCACGAAGCACACCTCATCGGGGCGTACGCCGACCAGCTCCCTCGCCGTGCGATACGCCGCCGCATGGGGCTTGAAGCTGCCCGCCTCAGCAACGGAGATGACCCGATCGAAAAGGTCAGCCGTCCCCGAGTACACGACGCCTCGCTCGAGCATGTCCGGATCTCCATTGGAGAGGACGACGAGCCGAAATCCGTGGTCCTTCAACGTCTTCAGGCCGGCGACGACATCGCCGAAGGGTCGCAGCCGCTCGATCTGCGAGACGAGATCGTCCACCTCGCCTGCCGTGTGCACGATGCCGGCCCGTTCGAGGGTGTAGCCGACCGCCTGGCGGCCGATCTCGCGGTAGGACGTGTGCTCGCGCTGAAGCAGAGCGTCGATCATCGAGTTCTCGAAGTGCGTCCGACGCCACCACGTGACGACTCGGGAGGCCGGGTTTGCCGTGTAGCCCTTCTCCGCCAGGTAGGGGGTGATCGCCTCGACCAGCCCGCCCTGCATGTCCACGACCGTGCCGTAGAAGTCGAACATCACCGTGCTGACCCCGGTGTCCAGACTCTGTCGCCTCCTGCGCGCCTCTCCTCGATCAGGCCCCGATCCCGGTTTGGCTCGCCACGCTACCAAGGGCTCGCCGTCACAAACCCAGCCGGCGGTATCGGGACAGTCGAGCCGCGTACCGGTCGGCGGGGTCGGCCTGCAGCAGGCTGACCAGCTCGTATTGCAGGACCTTTCCCATCCGGTCGCAGAAGTCCTCCGGCTCATCCGCCGCGTCCGGGCGCTCGGCGACGATCCGGTCGACGATCCCGACCGCCAGCAGGTCGGAGGAACGCACGCCCTGCTTCTGTGCCATCTCAGGGGCGTGTTCGGTATCCCGGTGCACGATCGCGCTCGCGCCCTCCGGCGACAAGGGCGACAGCCAAGCGTGCTGGGCTGCTATCACGCGGTCGGCCGGAACAAGCGCCAGCGCTCCTCCCCCGCTGCCCTGACCGAGCAGGACGGCAACGGTCGGCGCCTCAAGCGTGACCAGTTCGGCGAGACTGCGGGCGATCTCGCCCGCCATGCCACCCTCCTCTGCCTCCTTCGACAGCGCCGCCCCAGGCGTGTCGATAACCGTGACCAGCGGCAGCCTCAGCTCGCGCGCCAACCGCATCCCACGTCGTGCCTCACGCAGCGCCGCCGGGCCCATGGGCCGGTCGAGCGTCTGACCCCGCCGGTCCTGGCCAAGCAGGACGCAGGGCGCACCACCGAAGCGGGCCAGCACCAGCATCAGCCCCGGGTCGGTCTCGCCCTCGCCGGTGCCACTGAGGGGAACGATGTCGGTGGCGGCGTACCGCAGTAGGCGCCGGACGCCGGGCCTGTCCTCCCTGCGAGATCGGGTGATCGACTCCCAGGCCGGGACGTCGGCGAACTCCTCGCGCGGGAGCTCCCGGACCTCGGGCAGACCCTCCCGCCGCGAGAGCAGCACGTTCAGCGCCCGGTCTGTGATTGCCGCCAGCTCCTCCGGGGGGAGTACCGCGTCCACCAGACCGTGCGCGAAGAGGTTCTCCGATACCTGTACGCCGGGCGGGAAAGTCTCGGAGTACAACGCCTCGTATACGCGCGGACCGAGGAAACCGACGAGCGCGCCGGGCTCAGCAACCGTAACGTGCCCAAGTGATCCCCAGGAGGCGAGCACCCCGCCCGTGGTGGGGTTGCGCAGGTACACGAGGTACGGCAGACCGGCAGCCTTGTGCGCCGCGACCGCGGCAGAGATCTTGACCATCTGCAAGAAGGCGACAGTGCCCTCCTGCATGCGGGTCCCACCGGAGACAGGTGCCGCCAGCAGCGGCAGTCCCTCCGCGGTCGCACGCTCGATGGCGACGACGAGCCGTTCGGCCGCGGCCACGCCGATGGAACCGGCCAGGAAGGCGAACTCGCAGGCGATCAGTGCCACGCGCCTTCCACGGATCATCCCTTCACCGGTGATCACCGCTTCGTCCAGGCCGCTGCGCTCGCGGGCGCGGTCCAGCTCGGCGGCATACACCTCGTCTGCGACCACGGTGACGGGCTCGATGTCCCAGCGGACGAAGGAGCCGTCATCCAGGGCCACGCCGACCAGCTCGAGGGCGCTCAGCCGCCGGCCCACAGCCACCATCCCGGGGTGCGAACCAACACTGGCTCGGGTCGGGTCGATGGCCGCGGTGCCACTCGATGGACCTCGCCGGTCACCGTGCGGTTCGACGGGCAGCTTGATGGAGTGAGCCTGGGTCACTGGAGCCTTCTTTCATCCGACGCGAGGCGGTCAGCGGGAGATCCCACGACACGCGATGGCCTAGTGGCCTAGCCAATAGCCGGACCGCCGTCATGTCAATAGGCTGTGGCCCATGGCGGAGGAACGAATGTCCAAGAACCACCGCGTCGGCCTGATCGTCCCCAGTTCCAACACCACGATGGAGACGGAGATCCCCGCCCTGCTGGCGCGCCAGAACGGCGACGACACATTCACATTCCACAGCAGCCGGATGCGGATGAACGAGGTCACGCAGGCGGCGCTGATTGCCATGGACGTCGAGAGCGACCGCTGCGCGATCGAGCTGTCCGACGCCCGCTGCGACGTACTGGCCTACGCATGCCTCGTGGCAATCATGGCGCAGGGCAGCGGCTACCATCGCCTCTCTCAGGACCGCCTCGCCGCGGCGGCCGAGGCGAACGGCGGCGCCGCTCCTGTCGTCTCCAGCGCGGGCGCTCTGATCGACGCACTGAACCACCTTGGTGCGCGCAGGACGGCGATCATCACGCCCTATATGAGGCCCCTCACGGAGCTCGTTGCGGGGTACATCGCAGGCAGTGGCATCGAAGTCGGGGACCGTATCAGCCTCGAGGTGTCCGACAACCTCGCTGTCGGCCGCCTGGATCCGGCCGGCCTGGTCGCTCACGCGCGACGCCTCGACCTCACCGGTGTCGACGCCGTCGTGCTGTCCGCCTGCGTACAGATGCCCTCGCTGTCCGCTGTACAGGCGGTGGAGGACGAGCTAGGCCTGCCCGTGGTGTCGGCCGCTACCGCTACGGCGCGCTCCATCTTGCTCGCGCTCGGGATGACTCCGAGCGTGCCGGACGCTGGACGGTTGCTCGCCGGATGAACGCGCACCGGGCCGATCAAGGGGATGAAAGGCCCCGCCCGCTGGCGGGACTCACCGTCATCGACCTCAGCCAGGTCCTCGCCGGGCCCCTGTGCACCATGATCTTGGGGGATCTCGGCGCCGACGTGATCAAGGTCGAGCCGCCGCAAGGCGACCAGGCGCGACAGTCGTTGGGAACCCGTGTCGGCAACGACAGCGCCGCCTTCCTGGCGGTCAACCGCAACAAGCGCAGCATCGTGCTCGACCTGCAGCCGAGCGTAGGCCGCGAAGACTTGCACCGGCTCGCCACGACTGCCGACATCGTGGTCGAGAACTTCCGCCCCGGGGTGGCCGAACGCCTCGGCGCCGGGTACGACGAGCTGACGGAGCTCAACCCTCGACTCGTCTACGCCAGCCTGACCGGGTTCGGATCGCGTGGACCATACGCCGAGCGCGCCGGACTTGACCTGGTGGTGCAGGCAATGACCGGCCTGATGAGCGTGACCGGCGAGGCGGGTCGCCCGGTGAAGAACGGGCCGCCGGTGGCGGACCTGAGCGCGGGCCTATACCTTACGATCGGCATCCTCGCTGCGCTGGAGTCACGCCGGAAGACCGGGCGCGGCCAGCTCGTGGCAACGTCCCTTTACGAGTCGGCGCTCTCGCTGGCCGTGTGGGAGACCGCCGAGCTGTGGGCCAACGGCGAGATTCCGGGACCACTTGCTCTGGCGGTGACGATGGCGGGCTCGACGTGCTCGACAGTGACATTGAGGGCATTGGCCAAGGGCTTGAGTGCCTGCGTCGGGGGAAGTCGTTTGGTGCGCCCGGACTCCCACCTGACGTATGTGGGCACCGATATGTGTGCTCGAGCAGCGAGGGTGCGTGCGCTAAGTCCTGCGGAGGTGCGCAGGCGTCGCAGGCCGGCCGATCCCCCGGTTTCGAGGAGGTCTGTTGCGCCGACGTTCAGTGCCTGGGCCAGGCGGTGGAGCATTTCGGGCCGTGGGGCGGAACTGCCCAGCTCCCAGCGTGAGATCCGCTCGCCCCCGGCGACGTCGATGAGGCGGGCCAACTCATGCTGGGTCAGGCCCATAGGGAGACGGGCCTCCCGGAGTGCCACAGGGTCGACAACGGATTCCACTCGCACGAACGACACCCTAGGCGTTGAGGGACCGCACACACGGACGCCAACACCGCTCGGCACCCGGGAGCAGCGCGACCAGAACTTCTTGGCTCAGTGGCTGCGAACCTGATCGAGCGAGGTGGTCCACTCACACGACTGCCGAGCAAGCTGCGAACATGCCACGAGCCCACCGAAACGCCGACTTGAGTCCTCCGGACACTTGGCGCTGCCCGGCGCCCAACGGGAGCCTTTCGCTATGACTACAACCACCTCGATCCTGCGAATCCGTTAGCCCCCAACGACTTCGGACACCACATCGGCATAGTCCGCAGCTCGGCATAGTGCGTCCTGCACCAACAGTGCCCACCAGATCAATGGCTTCGTCGCCGGCGACGTGAGAGGTGACGACCAACCGCCCAAGTACCGGAACCCCACTCGCACAGTGTCGTTCGACAAGTCCATGATCCTTGACCGTCTAGTGAAACCCGTGACACCCGGCGCCAGTAGGGCCGAGACGGCCATGACCAGAATGCCGGGATCGCGTCGGGCAGCCCATTGACCAACGCGAACAGCGCCCGCACCGGATGCATGCACCACACCGGCAACATGTCGTCACCTAGCAGGGCTAGACCCCGTGCTCTATGACCCGAGACACATGCGCTCAGTCGATCCGCCCGAGCCCATGAGCGAAAGTGTGCAACCGCTCGCATCCGGTGCTGGTGACGTGCAGCAGCTCTCCTGTCTGCACTCCCGAGCGCCCATCCGACGTCGTCACGTTCGGTTGCACCACGACGGTCATCCCGGCAGCGAACGACAGGTCGGGGAGCGGCTTGAGCGTCCTGCTGCGTGAACCGAACACCGGCGGCAGGTACCCGCCGCCGAGCCCGTGGACCAGGTCGTCAACGGTGGTGAACCCGGCGTCCTCGATGATGCCGGCTGCCTGGACGATGTCCGCGGGAGTTGCCCCCGGTGCCAGTACAGCCTCGATGCGATCGAACGCCGTCTGAGCCACATCATGGAGCTCCTGGTACAGCGGCGTGGCGTCGGTTCCAACCGTGAACGTACGCAGAAGCTGGCCGGGGTAGTCAACGCCCCAGCTGGTGCTGAGCTCACATGACAGGACGTCCCCGACCGCCAGAACCCGGGCGCTCGGCCACTGCGAGGGGACGCATTGCTGCGGCCGGTCCATGCGGGTGACCGAGAAATAGTGGATGTAGTTCCCGCCGCCGAGAGGCAGGTAGCTACCCTCGACCATCGCCGCCAGGTCGTGCTCCGTCTGCCCCGGGGCGGCGTTGTCACGCAGTGCGGCGCACGAGAGGTCGGTGAGCTCTGCGGCTCGACGCAGCCACTCCAGTTCCTCGGGTGACTTGATCATGCGCAGCCGCGTGTAGGCGGCGTTCAGGTCGACAACGCTGCCGACCGCCCCCGCGAGCGCCTGGAATGCTTGGTACGGCAGGGCCCCCACCACACCGACCCTCGTATCGGATCCGGCGCCACGGGCTCGCAGCTCCTCGATCACCGTGTTCACCGTCCGCGGACCCGCCCAGCGGACCTCGGTCTCGACGGCCATCCGACGGGCGTTGGGGACGTGGTTGAAGAAGTTCACCAGAAGCTCGTCGACCTCGCCCGGTGTATGTATGACGGCCGCTTCGCGAGTGACCGGCCAGCGGGTCAACCACTGCACGCCGCTTCCGGCCCGGTTGGCGCCGTAGACGACCAGATGCTCGACGTTCGCATCAGAAAGGGCTGCCGCCAAGGCCTCGCGCCGACGCAACATCTCAGCTGACGAGAAACTGGGGTAAGGGAGTACCAAGGCATCTCCTGGGCTCGATAGAACGTAGCGCTTGGGCACGTCAGGGGCGAGGTCTGGCGGTAGACTGCCGGACGACCAGAGACAGCGGGAGCAGCAGCGAACGAGGATGCCGGTCCGGTTCCTCGATCGTTTCGATCAGCATTCGCGCGGCCTCGGCACCGATCGCGTAGTGCGGCACGCTCACGGTCGTGAGTGGCGGCCTCAGCTTGTCGAGGAAGGGCATATCGTTGAAGCCGACCACGCTGATGTCTTCCGGACAGGAGATGTCGCGTTCGGCGAACACGTCGTAGCACCCGAGGGCGATCAGGTCGTTGCCCGCGACGATGGCCGTGAACGTCGATCCCCGGTCCAATAGGGTGCGCAGCGCGCGGGCGCCTTCTGCCTCGTTCCAGTAGTCGCAATCGACGACGAGCGAGGGATCCGCGTCCAGCCCGCTGTCAAGAATGGCGTGCCGGAAGGCCCGCGCCCTCACCACACCGGTCGATGTCGTCTGTGGGCCTGCCAGGTGGGCAATCCGCGTGTGTCCGAGGTCGACGAGGTGCTTCACAGCCATCGCGATCCCGGCGGAGTCGTCAGGCGTGACCGACGGGATCTCCACATTCTCGAGCCGGCGGTTGACCAGGACCATGCTCATGCCCTGCTCGTGCAACATCTCGAGCAGCGGATGGTCAAGGCGTGCGGTGGCGATGATCAGGCCCTCGACCTGACGTGAGCGCAGCGACTCGATCTGGGTGCGTTCGCGATCAGGATCGTTGTCGGTGTTGACGATCCAGGCGTTGAAGCCGGCCGGACCAAGCACGTCCTCGATGCCACGAACGATCGGCGGGAAGAGCGGGTTGGTCAGGTCAGGGATAACCAGTCCGATCGTGCTCGACTTGGCTGTCTTCAGGCTGCGCGCGATCGGATTCGGTTGGTATCCAAGCGATTCAGCGGCGCGGAGTATCCGTCGGGCAGTGTCAGCCTTGACCAACCGACGTGTCTTCGGGTTCAAAGCCCGCGACGCCGTGGCGGCGTGAACCCCCGCTGCCGCTGCCACATCGCGAAGGGTTGGCGTCTGCACGGTCAGGATCCTAACCTTCGACATCTCGCGCGCCCATCATGCACCGTTCCTGGCATCTCATCCGGCATCTCATGCAGCGTTCCTGGCATCTCGTGCGGCTTCTCATGCGGCTTCCCCTTCAGGTCGGCGCCATCTGGCTCGCCCCCGTGTCGCCAAGAGGCCCAGAGGGATCATGAATGCGGCCGCCCAGGCGAACACCTCGCCATACCGGTTGGCCTCGGCGGGTCCGGCAACGACGAGCGCAGAGACCGCGCTGCCGATGAAGAGCGACCCGGCGAAGAGCGAGACCACGGTCGATCTGGCTGCCGGAAGCACCTCGGTGGCCCACGTCTGGAGCGACGAGTGCATGGCGGCCCAGGCCAGGCCGAGCAGCACCGCCGCGATCACGGCCATGGCGGGCGACCGCGACAGCGCCGCCAGCGAGCAGGCGACGAGGGCGGAACAAGCACCGAGCGCGATCAACCGCGACGTGTGCAGCCGCCGTGAGAGCACACCCACCACGCGGGCGAAACCGAAGACGGCGACGCCAAAGACAGCTGTGACCGCGCCGGCAGTTGCGGCGCCGACGCCGGCCGCCTCGACCGCCGGGGGCAACAGCGTGAGCATGCCGAGAAGCACCGCTCCCTCGACGAACGCCAACGACAGGACAAGCCTTGCCGGCCCTGACCGCGCCACCTGGGCCAGCGGGGCGAACGGATGACGTTGCACGCGCGTCCGTGGAGGCTCGGCGAGATGGCGCAGGGCGACGACCAGGGCGAGGGCGGCCAGTCCGGTCACGACGAACGCGATCCGCCAGCTCAACAGCTGAGCCAGAACGCCCGCTCCCGCCGAGGCGACTGCCGTGCCGAGTGCCACGCCGACCATGAGATCGGTGACGTCGCGTTGCCGTCGCTGCGCCGGGACGGTGTCACCGATGTAGATGAGGCTTGCCGGGATGGCGGCGGCGAAGCATGCTCCGGCGAGGCCCCTGGCCAGCCCGAGGGCGAGCGGGGTTCCCGTCAGTGCTGCCGCGGTCGTCATGACAGCTGCCAGCATCAACGCGAGCCGCATGGTCCGCACCAGCCCAAGCCGGTCCGAGACCATCCCCCACGCAGGCTGCATCAGGCCATAGGCCAGGAAATAGGCACCGGCCGCCTGCACGATCTGCGTCAGCGGGACGTCGAGGTCACGAGACATGGCGATCAGCATCGGCGGCATCGCGAAGCGGTCCAGCGTGCTGACGAACGCCGTGAGCTGCAGCAGCCGTCGGGGGGATATCCGGGCGTTGGTCACGTCGGCGCTCATGTTCTGGCGCTCATGTGTCGGCGTTCATGTGTCGTGCGGCTCGAGGGTCGCGACCAGGCCGGATCCGGGGTCGAGCGCACCGGCCAGGACATCGATCCCGTCAACGACGCTCGGCAGGTACCTTCGGCGCAGGTCGACCACCGTTGTCAGGGACGGCAGGTCGACGCGCCCGTCGGCGACGAGACCCTCCTGCGGATCCTTGAGCCGTGCGACATAGCGCGCCGCCAGCTGTCGCCGAAGGCCGAGAGCGGCAATGACCTCATCAAGCGTCACCTCGTCCGCGTTGCCCGAGCAGATGTCGTCAGCGGTGGCCCGGAGCGCCGCAGCCAAACGCCTGGCCGGCTCGAGGCTCTCGCTCCCCGCAACGCTCAGCACCGTTCCGAGGTACGGCGCGCATACGCCCGCGACCCTGGCCAGGGGAACGCACCCCGCCTGCTCGGCGCTCAGCTCGTTACCGGCGTTGAGCATCGTGGCGTCGCACCGTCCGGCGAGCAGCGCGTCCAGACGCTTTGGCGTCGAACCGAGCGCCACGAGCTGGTAGTCGTCACGGCTGAGTCCGATCGACTCCGCCAGGGCGTACATCGCGAACGCGAACCCTGACGTCGGCACGTCGACGCCGACGGTGGCTCCGCGCAGCTCGTCGGCCGCGGTGATGGCTGGACGCGCGTACAGCGCGAGACCCAGTCCTCGGTCGATCGCCGACACGATGGTGACGTCGGCAGTGACACCCAGAGGGTTGTCGGGGACGAAGCGGTATGCCACGACGTTGTCGGGGCTGGTCAGCACCGCGTCGAGGTCGCCGTCCAGCAGAGAGCGGAACTGCGCCGGCGACGACAGGACGGGGATCTCGTCGATCATCAGGTCGTGCTCATCCAGGCGCCCTGTGCGCCGGGCGACACGAATCAGGACGGAGGGGCTGAACACTCCCACTGCCAGTCTCTGGCCCACGGGATCTCCTTCGCGACGATGACCACGTACGCTGCACGCTCGACGCATCCTACCCGCAGTCGTTTGCAGTAATATCCCAGACACGGTGGAGATCCCTTGACAGGTTCAGACGGATCCCGGCATGATCCTTGACAGCAATCGATTGCGGTACTCGGGTGCCGGGATCGCATCAACGAGGAGGACCTCATGACCGCTAGCTCGTCTGCTCGCTCACTTGCCCCCAGTGGCACGCGATCAAACACCCCACGCCGACACAGTCGGATTCTGAGTCTCACGGCAGTGGCCGCCGTGGGTGTGATGGTGCTGGCAGCTTGCGGGGCGAAGCCATCCGAAAAGGCGGCGGCCGCCGCCCCGACCAAACCGCTCGTTGTCGGCATCTCCCTGCCGCTGACAGGTGACTTCTCGCAGCCCGGCGGCGAGGCCAAACGCGGATACGAGGTATGGCAGACGATGGTCAACGCGAAGGGCGGCGTGCTGGGCAGGCAGGTCCAGCTCAAGATCACCGACGACGCGAGCAACCAGGACACCGTGGTCTCCGACTACACCAAGCTCATCACCCAGGACAAGGTCGACCTGGTACTGGGCACGTTCTCGTCGCTGCTCAACTACCCGGCCTCTGCGGTCGCGGAGAAGAACGCGATGGTGTTCGTCGAGCCCGCCGGCGGCGCACCCAAGATGTTCGGACGAGGATTCAAGGACCTGTTCTTCGCCCAGCCGGCGACCGCCCCGCACCAGGCTGACGTGTTCGTCAACTGGATCAAGTCCCTGCCGGAGTCGGAGCGACCCAAGACCGCGGCCTACCCAAGCCAGGACGACCCGTTCGCGGCCCCGGTGATCCAGTCGATGCAGAAACAACTCGAGGCGCTCGGAGTGAAGACGGTGTTCAGCTCGCTCTACCCGGCTGACACGACAAACTTCCAGACCATCGCCAGTCAGATGGCCAGCAAGAAGCCCGACCTGATTGCGCAGGGCTCGGTGTTCGAGGACGGAGTCGGCCTCGTGCGCTCGCTCAAGCAGCTGAACTACTCGCCGAAGATGCTGTTCCAGACCTCGGCACCGGGCAACGCCTCCCAATACAGTGACGCCGTGGGCATCGCGAACACCGAAGGCGTCTTCTACACCGTCAGCTGGAACGAGAAGGCGACCACGCCACTGAACACCGAGTTCGTCGCGGCCTACGCGAAAGCGTACGCCGGGGCTGTGCCTGCCGAGGACGCGGCAGACGCGTTCGCTGCAGCCCAGATTCTCCAGGCTGCGACCACTGCGGTGGGCTCGGTCGACCAAACCAAGATCCGTGACTGGCTGCACGCCAACAAACCTCAGACCATCCTGGGGCCGCTGAGCTGGGATAAGACCGGCGCCCCCCTAGGCCAGTTCCTGCTGGCGCAATGGCAGTCCGGCACGGTTCAGGTCGCGGCCCCTGCCGACGTCGCAACCACCAAAACCATCGTGAACCCCAAGCCCGGGTGGAAGTAGACCTATGACCCAACTGGTTCAGGCCCTCGTTCTGGGGCTGCTGATCGGTGGGGTCTACGCCCTCATGGCCTCGGGGCTCGCCCTGATCTTCGGGGTCATGAAGATCATCAACATCGCGCAGGGCGCGCTCTTGATCCTGGTGGCGATGTTCACGTGGTGGATGTGGCGCGAGACGGGGATCGACCCGATCCTCGCCTCGGTCGTCACAACTCCGCTGATGTTCGGCTTCGGGTGGATTCTCTACCGGGTCGTCATCTCGCGGATCCGCGACCAGTCAGCGTCGATGTCGGTCCTGCTGACGTTCGGCTTCGCGCTGGTGGTCGAGGGAGTCCTCAACGTGGTTGCGGGCAACAAGTTCAGGTCGGCGACTCCATCCTACTTCGAGGAGTCCTTCAGGGTGGGCTCGGTCTCGCTGCCCAAGACCCAGGTGTACGGCTTCGTCGCTGCTGTCATCGTCCTTGCCGCGCTTTACCTCGTCCTCACGCGGACCTGGACCGGCCGGGCCATTCGCGCCACGTCGCAGAACCCCTCCGGTGCCGCCCTCGTCGGTGTCGGGGCGGCGGGGACGGCAGCGCTGGCCTTCGCACTGGGTACCGCGACGACGGGGGTCGGAGGGTCAATCCTGTCGGTGCTCTACCCCTTCTTCCCCGCTTCGCACTACGACTGGATCTCCCGTCTGCTGGGCATCGTGGTGCTCGGTGGGATGGGGAGCCTGCCAGGAGCCATGGTCGGCGCCCTCATCCTCGGCCTCGCCGAGACGCTCACCGCAACCTATGGGGGGCTGCGCTGGTCGACGCTGGTCTTCTACCTGGTGATCATGCTCGTGCTGCTGTTCCGTCCCCAAGGACTCTTCGGAGCCAAACTGCGTGAGGACGCCGCATGAGTCGTCTACGAGCCATCCCCCGCCAGCACCTGGTCGCGGGAGTGTGCCTGCTCGCTCTGCTGTTGTACCCCGTCATCAACCCCTGGCAACCGTACCCACAAGGCGTCATGCTGCTCGGGTTCATGCTCGCGATCCAGGCATCGAGCTGGAACATCATCTCCGGTTTCGCGGGCTACATCTCGTTGGGCCACAGCATGTTCCTGGGCCTGGGCTCCTACACCGTCGCGATCTGCGCCCTCGCGTGGGGCGTAAACCCACTCTGGTTGATGCCGCTCGGCGGCGTGACCGCCGTGGTGGCGGCGCTCCTGATCGGCTCCGTGGTGCTGCGTACCAGCGGCCATGCCTTCGTCATCATCACCATCGCGATGCTGCTGGCCGCGCAGATCCTCGCCGTCAACTTCAAGGGGCTCACCCAGGGTTCGGACGGCATCACCCTTGAGCTGCCGTTCTGGAGCCGTGACTACCAGAACATCCCCTTCTACTACATCTTCCTCGGCCTGCTGGTCCTGACCGTGCTGTACACCGCATGGATCCGCCGGACGAAGTTCGGCACCGGACTGATCGCGATCCGCGAGGACGAGGGCAAGGCCGCGTCGATCGGCGTCAACACCACGAGGTTCAAGATCGTCGGGTACGCCGCCAGCGCCTTCTTCATCGGCGTAGCAGGCGGGGTCTACGCCTACTACCTCACCTTCCTGAACCCGGTCGGGTCGTTTGCCATCCTGGGCAGCGTGGTGATCGTCCTCGCCGCCCTGACCGGCGGCAAGGGCACGCTCTACGGCCCGGTCGTCGGCGCCTTCATCGTTCAGCTCGCGAGCGAGGCCGCGACGGTATACGGCGGCAGCAGCCAGACGCGGGTGCTGCTGTTCGGGGCGGCTCTGGTCGCGGTCGTGCTGTTCATGCCGGCCGGGCTGCTCCCCACGATCGAGGCGCGGTGGCGCAAGCGGCACCCCGTCACAATCGAGTTCACCGACCAGGCCGGGGCGCTCGGTCGCAGTCCCGCCACGACGCGCGAGCGCGCCCTCGAGGACGTCGCGCAGGCCGTCGCCGACGACCTCACCCAGGGAGAGGTGCTCCTCGAAGTACGCGGTGCGTCCAAGAGCTTCGGCGGTCTGGTGGCGGTCGACAACGCCAGTCTTACCGTTCGCAAGGGAACCATCACGGGGCTGATCGGACCGAACGGCTCGGGCAAGACCACACTCTTCAACCTCATCACGGGCGGCATGGCCGCGGACTCCGGCGAGATCTACCTCGAGGGTCAGCGGATCGACAAGATGCCGCCGTGGCAGCGCGGCCACCTGGGGCTCGGCCGGACCTTCCAGGTCACTCGCCTTTTCAAGGACATGACGGTGCAGGAGAACGTGGTTGCCCCATTGCCGGACTCCCGCTGGCGCACCATGTTCGCCGACGCCGTCAGCGGCCACGAGGCGGCGCGCGCCGGCGAGCTGCTCGACATCGTGGGGCTGCGCCGCTTCGCCGGCGAGCGCGCAGGTGATCTGTCGTATGGCCAGCAGAAGCTGGTCGAGCTGGCCCAGGTCCTGATGCTCGAGCCACGGCTGATCCTGCTCGACGAGCCCGCCGGCGGTGTCAACCCCAGCCTGCTGGGACGTCTCACCGAGGTCATTCGCGAGCTCAACCAGCGCGGTATCACCTTCCTGGTGGTCGAGCACAACATCCCCCTGGTGCTCGAGCTCTGCGATCCGGTCGTGGTGTTCTCCCGCGGCAGATCCATCGCGGAGGGCCCCCCGGGGACGATTCGTGAGGACCCGGTCGTCCTCGACGCCTACCTCGGCGACGACTGGCGTCCGGTCCCGGACGGTAAGGCACCGAACACCGTGCAGACAGCGAACCAGATGGGAGCGCGGTGACGTGCTGTCCTTGAAGGGAGTCGTCGCTGGGTACGGAGGCGGGAACGTCCTGCAGGGCGTCAACCTGTCGTGCGCCGAGGGGACCGTGACCTGCATCGTGGGCCCCAACGGCGCCGGCAAGTCGACGGTCCTGCGGGTCATCAGCGGCCTGCTGAAGTCCAGCGCGGGCGAGATCACTCTGAACGGTGATCGCGTCGCTGGACTGAGCCCCGAGGACATCCTTCGCCTTGGCATCACGCAGGTGCCACAGTCCCATGCCCTCTTCCCTGCCATGTCGGTGCAGGAGAACGTGTTGATGGGTGGGTACCTCATCCGGCGCGACCGCAAGCTGCTGCAGGAACGCATGGAGATGGTCCGCGAAAGGATCCCGATAGTCGCGGCTCGCTCGCATGACATCGCCGGCAACCTGTCCGGTGGCCAACGTCGCATGGTCGAGATGGCTCGCTGTCTGATGCTCGACCCGAAGCTGATGCTGCTCGACGAACCGTCGCTTGGTCTCGACCCGCGCAGCCTGGCTGCTGTCGCGGACCTGATCCACGAGCTCAACCAGAGCGGTACGACGGTGCTCCTGGTCGAGCAGAATGTCCGGCTCGGTCTCGGGCTGGCCACTCACGGCGTCGTGATGGAGGGCGGCCAGGTCCGGCTCACCGGCACGGCAGCCGAGGTCAAGGACAACCCGGAGATCGCCGCGCTCTACCTCGGCGGCAGCGCCACGCCCGCCGCGGCTAGCTCGGCCCCATCACCGTCGACGGGTCCAGTCCCAGGTCAGTGAGGACGGCGCGAGCCGCGTTACGCCCCGGACGGCCGGACACCGACCCGCCGGGGTGAGTTGTCGCGCCGGTCAGGAACAGGCCGCCGATCGACGCGAGGTACGACGGCCAACCCGGGATGATCGCCCCCGAGGCGGTAAGGAACTCGCCACCGTGGCAGGACCCCCCAAGGTTGTGCGGGTTGTGCGCGGCGATGTCGGTGGGCGACTCTGCGCGCAGAGCCAGGATGTCCGCCGGGTCGAGGCCATCGGTCCGGGCGCGGACCAGGTCGACGATCGCCTCGGCATGCTCGTCCTTGCTCTCGTCCCAGCTGCGCCCGTCCGCACGTTCGTACGGAGCGAGGGTGAGGATCTTCAACGTCGCCGCTCCCCCGGGCGCGCGGCTCTTGTCGACAACCGTCTGGTTGACGACGAGGAGCCAGGGGTCGCTGGCATCCGGCTCACCTCGCTGAAAAGCCTCCATCTGCCTGGCAATCCCCTGGGCGCTGCCCAGTCCGCCGGCGACGCTCTCGATCGGACCTCCGCTCGAGTGGAAGGCGAGGTCCTTGCGTAAGGCGGCGTGCACAGCGAAGACGCTGAGGCCCGGCTGCCACGAGTCCCGCATCTCAGCGATGTCCGGGGGGATCTCGGTGCCGCCGAGCATGTCGGCCAGCTGAGCCGCATGGGCGCTGGATACCACCGCACGGCGGGCTGCCACCCGACGACCGTCGGTCGTCTCGACCGCGACCGCACGCCCGGCCGCCACGTCGATCCGGGAGACCGGCGCGGAGCACACGATCCGGCCGCCATGGGCCTCAATCTGTCGGATGAGCGCATTCGGGAGGGCGTTCGAGCCACCGATAGGTGTCGCCCAGCCGAAGTTGATCCGGCCTGCGGTGGTGGATGAGGGAAGAAACCCGGTGCCGGGGCGGCGGGGGTCCTGGATCGTGGCCATCGCGAGCCACAGTATGAACGAGCGGATCGTCGGATGACTGAACCGCTGGTGAACGACGTCCCACGCGCTCTGCTCGCGCAGGGCGAGGTATCTGCGGGCGGCGTCGTCCTCGCCCAGGGGCAGGCCGGAGCTCCAGCGCCCGTGCACCGCGGCGAGTCCGCCCGACCACTCGGACATCAGGGCGCGGAAAGCTTCGGCATCTGTCGGCGACCACCGCGCGATCTCGTCAGCTGTGCCGTCGAGGTCACGGTGCATCACCAGGGCATCCCCATCCGGCTGCGGCATGACGACGGCCGGGTCGGTGAGGATGTACTCCAGCCCGTAGGTCGACAGCAGCCCGAGCTCGTCGTCCCTCATGAGTGGGTTCGACTGGATAAGGACGTGCGCGCTCGAGCACGAGTCGTGCGCGAACCCGGGCAGCGTCAGCTCCTCGGTGCCAGTGCTGCCGCCGGCCACGTCGCGGGCCTCCAGGACGAGAACCTCGAGCCCGGCCGCGGCGAGGTAGGACGCACACACCAAACCGTTGTGACCTGCACCCAGCACCACCACATCAGCGCTGTCGGGCAGGTCCGAACTGCTGAGTCCGACCGCTGGTGTCACCCAAGCCTCCTTGACAGGTAGTACAGCATGCATGAGACTGCACTCGATTGCAATCCGAGGGGCAAATGGGCGATCCCGGTCGCCGGACAGGGCGCTGGCATGGACGACAGGGTTGCCTCCGCGATCGCCCATTGGGCGCCACGCTTCACCACCAACGGCGTGACCGTCTCTGACTTCCAGCGCGTCACCGGACAGGTGGATCGATGGGAGGACTGGTGTGCCGCATGGTCACGGGTGGGCACCGAGCACGAGGCCCTGGGCCGCGCGGCCCTCGAGCAGGGTCGGCACATCTCGGCAGGCGTCCATCTCGCCCAGGCGTCGGTCTACTACCACTTCGCCAAGTTCGTCTTCGTCGAGGATCTGGATCAGATGCGCGAGGCGCATCGACGGGCTGTTGCCTGCCTGACAGACGCGCTGCCGCACCTGCAACCACCCGGCCGCCGCGTCCAGATCCCGTTCGAGGGAGCCACCTTGGTTGGCATCCTGCGCTGCCCGCCGGGTGAGGGTCCGCATCCCACCGTCATCATGCTGTCCGGCCTCGACTCCACCAAGGAAGAGCTGCGCTCGACGGAGGACCCTTTCCTCGCCAGAGGTCTGGCGACGTTCAGCGTCGATGGCCCCGGTCAAGGGGAAGCAGAGTACGACCTGCCCATTCGAGGAGACTGGTCGGCGCCGGCGCTCGCCATCGCGGACGCGATCTGCGCCCTGCCTGAGGTGGACGCCGCGCGGCTCGGTGTGTGGGGCGTCAGCCTGGGTGGCTACTACGCACCTCGGGTGGCGGCAGAGCTTGGCGACCGGATCCGGGCGTGTGTGTCCCTGGCCGGTCCCTACAACTTCGGGGACTGCTGGGGGCAGCTGCCCGAGCTCACCCGAAGGACGTTCCAGGTTCGCTCAGGTGCCAGTGACGACGCTGACGCCCACCGGATCGCGAGCACGCTCAGCATGGAGGGTCATGCCGCCAGGATCACTGCCCCGCTCCTGGTTGTCTTCGGGCGCAAGGACCGCCTGATCCCGTGGCAGCACGCCGAGCGACTGGCGCAAGAGGCTGGCGGCGAGGTCGAGCTGCTGATGCTGGAGGAAGGCAACCATGGGTGCGCGAACGTCGCGCCGTGGCACCGGCCGTACACCGCGGACTGGATGGCAGCGCGCCTGCGCGCAGATCGCTGAGCCCGCACCGATTGATACGTCGCGCCGGCGTCCTTGACATGCTGCCGTGTCGCGACTATTTTCGACAGCAAACGATTGCATGAAACGGCAGACAAGGGCGGTCAGATGAACGACACGAAGACGGATTCCTCCGCCCTCACGGTGGGCTGGATCGGCACCGGCCGAATGGGCGCCGCCATGGCCGCGAGGCTGGCCAGGGCCGGCGTCGACCTGACCGCGTGGAACCGCACCAGAGCCAAGGCAGAGCCTCTCGCCGAACTTGGGTGTGCGATCGCCGACAGCATCGCCGACCTGCGCGATCGTGACGTGGTGTTCACCATGGTCTCGACCCCTGCCGACCTCGAGCAGGTCCTGATCGGTGAGGGTGGCCTGTTGGCCGACCCTGAGCACGTCCTCGCTGCGGTCGTCGACTGCTCCACCGTGTCGACGGAGTCGTCCGGGGCGATGCGAGAGGCGTGCCGTCAACGAGGTGTCGCCTTCCTTGCCGCACCCGTGAGCGGCAACGGCAAGGTCGTCGCCGCCGGAGGTCTGACCCTGGTCGTCTCCGGACCGCTGGAGACCTACGAGCGCGCCGCCCCGCTGTTGCGGCACATCGGCAAGTCGGTGACCTATGTCGGAGACGGTGACACCGCCCGCCTGGTCAAGATCTGCCACAACCTCCTCCTCGGGGTCGTTACCCAGTCGCTGGCCGAGATCACGGTCCTGGCCGAGCGCGGCGGTGTCCCCCGCGCGGCCTTCCTCGACTTCATCAACAACAGCGTCATGGGATCGGTGTTCACCCGGTACAAGACACCTGGGTTGGTGAACCTCGA
>Ga0209638_1000713_pt1 | contig 21896 bp, 23 predicted proteins | sample BarGraNGADG00211_FD_184490 | JGI IMG/M metagenome (GOLD analysis project Ga0209638, IMG submission 184490) | Arctic peat soil microbial communities from Barrow, Alaska - Barrow Graham LP Ref core NGADG0002-211 (SPAdes) (version 2) | ecosystem: Environmental > Terrestrial > Soil > Wetlands > Peat...
CTCCCGGGGGGCCGCTCGCGGCAACGAGGAGCTGGTCGGACGCGTCGAGGCGCTCGCCGCTCGCCTGCGCGGAGAGGTGACCACGGCCACGACCATCGCGGAGTCGTTCTTCGACTTCCTGAAGGACCTTCGGACCGCCGACGACGGCTACGACAGCTCGGAGCTGCGTCTCACACCCCAGGTCCGCGACTGCACCGAGTGGAGCGTCGCTTCCGGAGTCGGACACTCGCTGGGCCGCCATCTGGAGGCGATCATCGCCGCGGGTCGCGACCTGCTCACCTCGCTGGAGGAGGCGGGCGACGACTTCGTCGATGCGCGCGCCGACCTCGCAGGCGTGCTCTCGCGCCTCCGCGACCAGCTCGACGGGCTCGAGTCGGTGCTGGACGGCTCGGACGATTCCTTCGTCTACAGCGTGCGGGTCGGCAAGCGCCATGACCGGCGCGACAGCGTCGAGGCCTCGATGCTCGACGTGGGCAGCGCCCTGCTCGAGCGCTTCTACCCGGACGTCCACTCCGTGGTCTACACGTCGGCGACCATGGCGACCGGCGACGACTTCGGGCACTTCGCACGCACCATCGGTCTCGACCGCCTGCCCGCCTCGTCGTGGCGGAGCCTGCGGCTCGATTCCAGCTACGACTTCGACCGTCAGATGTCGGTCTTCATCCCGACGGACCTCCCCGAGCCGCGCGGCACGGCCCACTACGACGCCCTCGAGCGACTGCTGCTGGGGGTGCACCAGGCGATGGGAGGCAGCGTCCTCACCCTGTTCACGAGCAAGAAGGAGATGGACGAGCTCTACGACCGGCTCGTCGGCCCGCTCGCCGCGCTCGGGCAGAACCTTCTGCTGCAGGGGCGCGGCGTGTCCAACAAGCGTGTCCGGGACGAGTTCCTCGCCGACGAGAGGTTGTCGCTGTTCGCGACGAAGTCGTTCTGGGAGGGGTTCGACGCCAAGGGCGACACGCTGCGCTGTGTCGTGATCGCGCGCCTGCCCTTCGGCCGCGTGCGTGACCCGCTCTACGAGGAGCGTCAGCAACGCCTCGGCCGTCGTGCGTGGGACGACTTCTACCTGCCCGAGGCGGTCCTCGAGCTCAAGCAGGCGGCAGGCCGGCTGGTGCGTTCGTCGAGCGACGAGGGGTGCGTCATCGTCGCGGACGGACGCCTGTCCGCGGGCAAAGGGTACGCCCGCGCCTTCATCGAGGCGCTGCCCGTGAGCGATGTGGAGCTGCTGTCGACGGCGAAGCTGGTCGAGCAGGTCCGGGAACGCTTCGGGCGCTGACGGGCCGCGCGGTCGCGGCGCTCTCCTAGCAGGGCTCCGTCCTGCGGCCGAGGCGGTCCTGCAACTGCTCCGCGAACCACCGGTGCCCGCGCTCGCAGCGGAAGCACGCCGTGGCGAGGTTCCCCGCATCGTCCCCGTCGACCCGGGTCGCCGCGATGGCATGGAGGGGCGCGTCATCGCCGAGCAGCACCCGGCGGCAGCACGCGTCGCACACGAGCCCTTCGGCGGCGGGGCACCAGTCGTGATCGGCGGCCGGATCGCTCGAAGAACACAGCCGGCAGGCCGCCAAACCGTCGTGAGGCGGCGGCACGCGCTTCAGCGGGACACCGTCGAGGTCGGCCATATCCGGCTCCTAGTGCTTCGGTCCGGCGGGTGTTCCGCCGACCGGCTCATCGAGTATGCGCTGCGCCGCACGTGCCACGGCGGCGCGCACGTGGAGGGGCTCGATCACGCGGGCGGTGCCGAGGCGCGAGGCGACGGCGCGCGCCAGCCAGCCGCTCCCGGCGTACGGAACGGACGCGACCACGGTCCCGTCGGGGCGGTGGTCGAAGGTGGCACCCGGCCAGTCGCGATCGTTCAGGTCGGGTCCGTCCTCATCGAAGACGACGGTCGCGCGCGGGAGCGTCTCGAAATCGGGGAGCGGCGAGGCGTCACGCAGACCCTCAGGCCTCTCGAACGGGTCGTGGGTCATCGTGACCGAGGTGATGCGGTCGACGCGGAAGGTCCGCTGCTCCCCGGCCGTCTCGCAGTATGCGACGAGGTACCAGGTGTCGCGCCAGCGGTGGAGCGCCCACGGCTGCACCCTGCGCATGGACTCCTGTCCGGAGTGCGCGGACGCGTAGCCGATGACGGCGACGACCCCGCGCTCCGACGCGACGTCGAGTGCGGCGATCACCGCTGCCTGGCTGTCCAGCGCGAACGCCGCTCGCACCGAGCGGGCGACGGACTCGGGATCGACGTCGCGCTGAGCGTGCCGGGCCAGACGGGCCAGCAGCGACGATCGCGGGTCGATGCCGATCGACTCCAGGGCGGTGGTCACGGCGCGCGCCTCGGCGGGAGTCAGACGGACCGGGCGCTCGAGCGCCGGCAGGTCCGCGAAGACCTCCGCTGTGTCGCCGTCGACGCAGACGCCGATGAGCTGTCCGGGATCGCGCTCGTCACCGCCGCACAGCGACAGGACGGTCAGGTCCTCCGCGACCGTGGCCTCGTCGGTGCCCACCGCGGCGGCGAGTCGGGCGAGCGGAACGAGTCCCTGTTCGCGCAGATAGGGGAGCAGCGCGAGGAGGCGGCGTGCGCGACCGGCCGCGGGTGACTCAGCCATGCTGCTCCACCACCTTCCGGAGTCCGGCGGTCAGCGAATCGCGCAGCGAGTCGGGAGAGACGACCTCGATGCCGGGGCTGTTCGCCGCGATCCAACGGGCCAGAAGCGTCTCGTCGGCGAACGGCACGCGCCACAGCGCCGCGCCGTCGGCCGTGCGCTTCAGCGTGCCCTGCCCGGCCGTCAGCGCGGTGGCGCGCTGGGCGGCGGGACCCGACAGACGCAGGGTTGCCTCATGCGACTGCTCGCCGTACTGGAACGGCATCAGCATCCAGGCGCGAACGTCGAAGTCGGCGGGGGCGTCGAAGTCCGGGGTCTTGGGACGGAGCCGCTCGATCTCGAGGGTGTCGATCCGGGAGACCGCGAACACGCGGACGCCGTCGGCGGCGGGATCGCGCGCCACGAGGTACCAGCGGCCGTCGCGGGCGAACAGGCCCCACGGCTCGACGGTTCGCTGCGAGGCCCTGCCCCCGGCGCCGGTGTACGCGAAGGACGTTCGCTTGCGCGCACCGATCGCGCGCGTGAGTTCGGCGACTGCGGCGCCCTGTGCCGCGGGATCCTCGTCGGCGGACCGCGCGGGCATCACGGCCGACGAGGCGCGCACGCGGACGTCGGAGGCAGCAGTGAGCTTCGCCAGCGCGAGCCGCAGGTCCTCGGCATACGGGAAGGAGGGGTCGCCCAGCATCGCCGCTGCGGCCGCGCGCAACTCGACCGCTTCGAGCGGGTCGAGTTCCACCGTGTCGGAGTAGGTCGCGTCGGCATCGACGAAGTAGCGCTCGACGGCGTCGGAACGGTCGATCTCGATGACGAACCCCGCGTGGCGCAGGTCGTCCTTGTCGCGCTCGAACATGCGGCCGAATGCGGCGGCGTTCTGGGCGGAGGAATAGCCGGCGACGCCCGCGGCGATCTCCAGCGCCGAGACGGGGTGCCGGGCGGATGCGAGGAACAGGGCGAGGTTAACGATGCGCTCGCTCGCGTTCACGCTCATCGCACACCTTCCGGTCCGGGTCGCCGAGCGTGGTCGCTGCCGTGTCGGATTGTAGCCAATACCCGCGGCTGCGGTGGCGGCTGGGGGAGCTTCGCCCGCAGAGGAGGCTCCGGAATAGGTCTGGCCCGGCAGCGTCGCCGCTGCCGGGCCAGATCCTTTTTGGCGAACGAGCCGCGTTGGGGGGAACGCAGCTCGATTCATCGAGTGCGGCGATCCCTGCCCTGAGGGGGAGGAGGAACAGGCCGCCACGCTCTACACGTGCAAAAAGCAACGTGCGTGCCAACTCCGCATCCGCGCCCGCGCTTGCGATACCGGCGGCGCTCGTCTACAAGTGAGACAGCGCAGCTGACGCGCTTCGGGCGGGGGAAGGGGCCGATAGTGAGCATCTGGTCATCTTGGATATGGCCGCTGGCGACAGCGATCCTGGGCTTCGTCTACGTCGGACTGCTCGTCGCGCAGTACGTCAAGCGCCGGAAGATGCATCAGTTGATGTGGGCGATCGGTTTCTCGTTCTACGCCATCGCCGCCGTCATGGAGTTCGTGAGCGAGCTCACCCAGCACTGGGACCCGACCGTGTACCGCGTCTACATCGTGCTCGCGGCGTCACTCGTCGGCTTCCTCGGGAACGGTACCCTGTACCTGGTGAGCAAGAAGCGCCTGTGGGGCGACCTGTACCTCGGCTTCAACGCCGTCTGCCTCGCGATCTTCCTCTACGGTACGTTCACCGTGAACCTGCTCATGGACAAGCTGGTCCCGGGGATCGTCGTGGGCGGCCAGGCGCTCGGCGCGAGCGGCACGTTCCCGCGCCTGATGTCGCTGCCGTTCAACATCCCCGGCTCGCTGCTGCTGCTCGGCGGCGCGGTGCTGTCGATCGTCAAGTTCTGGCCCAAGAAGGCCTACCGCTACCGCGTGTGGGCCAATGTGCTGATCATCATCGGCACGCTGATGATCGCCGGCGCGGGCGCGATGGCGCGGTTCGGCGCCTCAGGCGGCCTTTACGTGGGTGAGATGGTCGCGTCCGCGATCCTGCTCTGGGGCTTCATGATGGCGAGCACGCTCGAGAAGGGCGCGCAGGCCGTCCGGGCGACTCACTCCTCGGAGTAGCCGCTTCCCAAACGCGCGAGCGCACCGACGTCCTTGACGACCACGTCACGGGCGCGGACCTCGACCACGCCTTCGTCGCGCAGGCGGCCGAGGGCGCGCGACAGCGTCTCGGGAACCGTGCCCAGGGCCGATGCGAGCTCGGCCTTCGTCATCCCCAGGTCGACGACGAGGCCATCGGGCGTCGAGTCGCCGACGGCGAGCGCGCGCTGGAAGAGGTAGCCGGCGAGCCGTGCCGGGACGTCGAGCGACAGACTCGTCGCGACGGCTGTCAGGTTGACCACGCGGTTCGCGAGATCGGCGACGATCGTGCGCAGCACCGTCGGCTGGGACTCGATGAGCTCGAAGAGCGTCTCGCGCGGCAGCCACGCGATGGTCGCGTCGGTTGCCGCGTCGATGTTCGCGGGGTAGCGGGTGCCGGCGAGTGCGGCCACGGCGGCCACGGGCTCGCCCTTCCCTGCGGTCTCGAACGTCAAAGCGCGGCCATCGGCGCCGAGGTGGTAGACGCGCACGCGCCCCGCGACGACCACGCCGAAGCGGTCCGGCTTGTCCCCCTCCTGCGCCAGGACACGTCCTCGTGTCGCGTGCTCGACGCGGGCCTGGGCCGCGAGCGCCATCACCGAGGCGTCGTCGGCGTCGCGCCACAGGCGGCACGCGCGCAGCGCTGCATAGATGTCGGGGCGGGCCTCGGACACATCGACCTCCGGACGTGGACGTTCGGCGCGGGGGTCCCTCACGCCTCGGTCGAGTTTGACACATGTCAATGTGTGCCCCTCCGCCCACGGGGTACAACGCATGGGGCCACCGCTCCCCACGGCTGCAGAGAGGGACCCGCACATGCAGGACCGTTTCGCCGAGAAGATGTCCGATCCGAAGGCCCGTGCCGACACGCGCCTGCTCGGGGACTTCACCGGCATCTACTGCCGCGGGAAGCACCGCGGAGCGATCCGAGCGCCGCTCGCCTCCGACGGGGTCATCCTCGGTGTCTACGGGCGCAAGGCCCCGGTGGTTTGCGAGGAGTGCGCGGAGCTGTTGGTCTACGCCGAACAGCGCCGCGCGTTCTGCCCCAAGGACCCGAAGCCGTTCTGCAGCACCTGCGACACGCACTGCTACAAGCCCGCCATGCGCGAGTACATGCGCGACGTCATGCGCTACGCGGGACCTCGATCGATGTTCCGCGGCTACGCCATCCAAGGAGTCCGGCACCTGATCGAGAGCCGGAAGGCACGCAAGGCGGCAGACGCGCAGAGCGCTGCCGAACACGAGGGATAGGAAGACCATGAGCACCACGGTGACCCGACAGATCGTCAGGATCGACGAGGACCTTTGTACCGGCTGCGGCGTGTGCGTCAGCCCGTGCGCCGAAGGCGCGATCGTGATCGTCGACGGCAAGGCGAAGGTCGTGCGCGAAGAGCTGTGCGACGGCGCCGGTTTCTGCCTCGGCGTCTGCCCGACCGGCGCGCTCACGGTCGAGGAGCGCGAGGCGGTGCCGTTCGACCACGAGGCGGTCGAGGAGCAGGCCGCGGTCGCGCCTCGCACCTACATCCCGCAGGTCTGCTTCAGCTGCGGGACCGACGAGGACCACGCGCCGCTGCTGCCCGTGCGCACCGCGGGCACGTCGACATGGGTATGCACGCGCTGTCTGCCCGCGCTCATCCACGGATAGCCGAGAAACGGCCCGGGATCGACACGAAGGAGCTGCACATGTTCTGCAATCAATGTGAACAGACGCTCGGCGGCATCGCCTGCACCACGGTCGGCGTCTGCGGGAAGAAGCCGACCGTGGCGGAGCTGCAAGAGCTTGTCCTGCACGAGGTCGTCGCCGTCTCGCTGTGGGCCGTTGCCGGTCGCGAGCACGGCGTCGCCGACCCCGCCCTCGATGGGCTGGTCGACAAGGCGATCTTCCACACCGTGACCAACGTGGACTTCGACGACGCTTCGCTCGCCCGCGTCGTCCGCGACCTGCACGCTGCGCGCATCGCGCTGGCTGCGAAGGTCACCGCCGCCGGCGGCGCACCGGCACACGACGACGCGTCGCTGGCGTTCGAGCCGGCCGCGGACCTCGACGCGCTCACCGCGCAGGCCGTCGCTGTCGGCCACTTCGCCGACCGCGACGCCGACGCGGACGTCCGCTCGCTGATGGAGGTCACGATCTACGGCGTCAAGGGCATCGCCGCCTACGCCGATCACGCGCGCATCCTCGGTCAGAGCGATCCCGAGGTGTCGGCGTTCACCTACAAGGCGTTCGCGTCCTTGGCCGATCCGTCGCTGGGCGTGGGCGAATGGGTCGCCCTGGCGCTCGAGGCCGGAAAGGCCAACCTGCGCGTCATGGAGCTGCTCGACGCCGCCAACACCAGCGCCTACGGCAGCCCCGTCCCGACCGAGGTGCCGCTCGGCCACCGCCCGAACAAGGCGATCGTCGTTTCGGGTCACGACCTCAAGGACCTTGCCGACCTGCTGGAAGCCACGCAGGGCATGGGCATCGACGTCTACACGCACGGCGAGATGCTGCCGGCGCACGGCTATCCGGGGCTCAAGCGGTATCCGCACTTCTACGGCAACTACGGCACGGCATGGCAGAACCAGCGCCGCGAGTTCGCCGCGTTCCCCGGCGCGATCCTGATGACCAGCAACTGCATCCAGGCGCCGAAGGCCGAGTACCTCGAGAACATCTTCACCACCGGCAACGTGGAGTGGCCGGGTGCGGTCCACGTGCCGAGCGGGCAGTTCTCCGCGGTGATCGAGCGTGCTCTCGTCCTCCCCGGCTTCACCGACACGCTCGACGCCGGCAGCGTCATGGTCGGGTTCGCTCGTGACGCTGTGCTGTCCGTCGCGCCTGCGATCATCGATGCCGTGAAGAGCGGCGCGATCCGTCACTTCTTCCTCGTCGGAGGATGCGATGGGGCCAAGTCCGGCCGCTCCTACTACACCGACTTCGTCGACCAGTCGCCGTCGGACACCGTCATCCTGACGCTCGCGTGCGGCAAGTTCCGCTTCTTCGACCACAAGATCGGCGAGATCGGCGGGATCCCGCGCCTGCTCGACGTGGGCCAGTGCAACGACGCGTACTCGGCCATCAAGATCGCGATGGCGCTCGCGGACGCGTTCGGCGTCGGCGTCAACGAGCTGCCCCTGTCGATGATCCTGTCTTGGTACGAGCAGAAGGCCGTCGCCATCCTGCTGAGCCTGCTGTACCTGGGCATCACCGATATGCGCCTCGGACCTACCCTGCCCGCGTTCGTCACGCCGAACGTGCTGCAGGTGCTCGTGGACAACTTCGCGATCAAGCCCATCGGCGAGAACGCGCAGGCCGACCTCGACACCATCCTCGGCGCGGCATAGGCCGTGAGGATCAAGCGCAGGCTGATCGGCACCGGTGTCGTGCTGACCGTGCTCGCGGTCGCCGCCACGGCGCCTGAAGGGGCGCCGGCCCTCTCCGCGTGCGCCTGCCGGACCGACATCGGGCCCAGACGGAGGACCCGTCGCGCGCGAGGTGGTATATCCTTCGAGGTGACGCGACGACCGGCCGCCGGAGCCGCTTGGCCGCAGTCGGAAGGGGCCTCCTGATGGGCGCGCTGATCTCGCATGTCGAGCATCTCTCGGAGACGATCGGGCCGAGGCCTGCGACCACGGACGCCGAGGAGCGCGCCGCCGCCTACATACGCGACTCGTTCGAGTCGCGTGGGATGACGGCCGAGATGCAGGAGTTCGACAGCCCGCGCACCTCCTCGTGGGCCTACGTCCTCTACCACACGCTGACGATCGCAGCCGCGATCGCCTCCCGCTGGTCGCCGTGGATCGCGCTCGCGATCGGCGTCGTCGTGGCGGTGGTGTTCTGGTTCGACCTGGACACCCGGTGGGGTCTGACGTCGCTGATGCCGAAGGGCCCGAGCCAGAATGTGATCGCGCGCCACGTCCCGCGGTCGGGCAGGGGAGAGCGTGTCGCGAAGGTCGTCATCGTCGCTCACTACGACTCCGCCCGGGCCTCGCTGGCCTTCAGCCCCGGGATGGTCAAGAACTTCGCCGCCGTCTTCGCTCTGATGAAGGTCTGCACGTTCGCCGTCCCCATACTGATAGCGGTCAGGCTTCTGCCGTTCGCATCCCGCTTCGAGCCGTGGGCCTGGTACGCGACACTGGTGCCGGCTGCCTACCTGCTCGTGCCGTTGCTGATCGACGTCCACCGTGAGTCGTTCATGAAGTACACGCCCGGGGCCAATGACAACGCCTCGGGGGTGGCGGCGCTGCTGGGGCTGGTCGATCGGCTCGTGCCCGAGTCCGACTCGTCGCAGCCGTTGACGCGCGACGCCGTCATCCCGCACAGCGAGAAGGAGGCGCGCGAGGCCGACGTCGTGCCGGAAGGCTCGCTCCTGTCCTATTCGCCGGTCGCCGCGCCTGCGCGGCCCGTCGAGAATTGGACCGACGACGACATCTCCTGGGACACCGGCGTGATCACCGGACAAACGTCCCTGGGTCTTGATTCCTACGCCAACGCGCTGAAGGCCAAGGAGCAGGGTGCCGCTTCGGTGGCCCCCGATCCGGAGGCCGAGCGCGCCGCTCGTCTGTTCGGCGCCGCCCCGGCGGCACCGCGTAAGCAGCCGGCTCCCGAGCCCGACCCCGGGTTCGACATCGAGTTGGACGGCGTCCCGCCGCGGTCGGCGGGGCCCTTGTTGAGTGACGACACGGCGCCGTTCACCCCGGTCGGACCGCTTGACGCTACCGACCGGCATGACGAGAAGCTCCGCCGCGGCCTGTTCGGCGGAGCGCGCAAGGAACCCACCGGCGAGCGCCACGGCGTGCGCGACTGGCTGGGCATCGACAAGGACTTCGACGCGCGCAAGAAGGGCACCAGCATCGGGTCGTGGGACAACTTCTCAGACGAGGACGATGACGACTCGAGCGGCTGGAAGGGCGGCTCGGCGGGTGCCGAGAGCGTCGACGATCCCGACTTCGCGGCCAGCATCGCCGCGCGGATCCGACGCCGGGTGACGATGAACGTCGACCGGGAGCTCACCGAGAAGGAGATCTGGTTCGTGGCCACCGGCGCGGGGGAGGTCAGCACCTTCGGGATGCAGGCGTTCCTCGCCGAGCACGGGCCCGATCTGCGCGACGCCGCGATCATCAACCTCGACAACGTCGGAGCCGGCTCGCTGTCGTACGTCACGCGCGAGGGCATGGCGCGCCGCTACGATTCCGATCGCCGGCTGCTGAGCGCCGCACGGCGCGCCGTGCGTGAGGCGGACCTTCCGGTGAAGGGACGCGAGTATCGCGGTCTTGCGACCGACGCGACGCCCGCGCTGGCGCGCGGGTACCACGCGATGTCCGTCATGGCCTTCGATGTCAACGGGCGCATCCCGAACTGGCACTGGACGACCGATACGACCGACGACGTCAGCGAAGCGAACATCGAGACAGCGGTCGAGTTCGTGACGGCACTGATCAAGGAGCTGTAGCTCACTCGTGCAAGCCGGGCGACTCAACAAGGCGCTCCAAAGGCGTCTGACCATCATGTGGCGCGACCAGCCGAGCCAGAGCGATATCGAGGAACTCGCGGCCAACGTCGAGCGCGTCGGCCTCGTCATCCGGCTCAGGTGGGCGATCGTGGCCGCGATCGCCGCGTTCTCGGTCTTCGGTATCGGCATCTACGCACTTGCCGGGCAGGCTCCGGCGCTGGCTCCTCGCATGGTCATCCCGGCCGGGGCCCTGCTGCTCGTGCTCGTCTACAACGGCTACTACCAGCGCACCTACCGCAGCTTCGGCAACCTTGCGGCGTTCAACGCGGCCGCGCTCGTCCTCGACATCCTCGTGGTCACCGTCCTCATCTACTACTCGGGCGGCGTGTACTCCTGGTTCGACGCGCTCTACTACCTCTTCGTCCTCGAGGCGGCGCTCATCCTGCCGAACCGCCGCGAAGTCTGGGGCGTCGCCGGACTCGCGGCGATCGCCTATTCGCTCGTCGTGAGCCTCGTGTACTGGCGGGTGCTGCCGCACATGGCGATGCCCTTCGTCCGCAACGACCTCCAGTTGGTCGGGAGCTATGTCGCGGTGCGTGCGCTGTGGACCCTCACCGTCATCCTCGGATCGGCCTCGGTCGGCCTTCTCTTCACGGGCGTGAACCGCGAGAGGATGGGTGCGCTCGCGAAGCAGTCCGTGCGTGACATCCGCACGGGACTCTACGACCGGGCCTACCTTCGCCGCGAACTTTCGGTCGAGATCGAGCGGGCCGGGCGGTTCCGGCGCGGCGCATCGGTGATCATCGCCGACATCGACGACTTCGCGCACTTCAACGAGGTTTTCGGGACCGAGGCGGGGAACCGGATGATCGATCTGATCGCGGGGGTGGTCCGTGAGGCCTCGGGTTGCCAGGGCGGCGAGCCCTGTCTGGTCCTCGCTGCGCGCTACGGCGGCGAGGAGTTCGCGCTGCTGCTCCCCGAGGACGCCGAGTCCTCATCCGAAGAGGGCGAACTGATGGCGGCGCGCCTGCGCGCGGGGGTCGCGTCGGTGCTCGACGACGACCGCAGCGTGACGGTCAGCGTGGGGGTCGCCGCCTACTCTCGCGACGGCCGCACCGCCTCCGAGCTGCTGAGCGCGGCCGACGCCGCACTGGTGCGCGCCGCGGCCGAGGGCGGGAATCGTGTCGTCGTGGGCCGTTCGGAGACGACGTTCGAATGAGCAGGGACGCCGTGCTGAGAGCGGGCGAGACGGCGCTCGCGGTGCTGCTGTGGGTCGTGCTGTGCGTCGGCTCCTCGGCGCTCGCGCTGACCGTCCCCGTCTACACCTCCGCGCTCGTGCAGGCGCTCGGCGTGCCGGCGTCGTCGGGACTGCCGGCCGCCGACGTCGTGCACCTCTCGGGAGCGGTCCGCGCGCTCGTCGCCGACACCGAGTTCGACCCGTTGCCCGTGACTTGGAAGGGGCAGCCGGCGTTCGACGCCGCCGCATCCAGTCACCTCCACGACGTCCGGAGCGTGATCTCGGGCGCGCGTCTCGCCACCGGAAGCGCGGCGCTGCTGCTCGCGGCGTACGTCGCGGCCTGCATCGCGTGGCGGCGTTTCGCCCGGCTCCGTGCCGGGATGCTCGCCGCAGGGTGGGTCCTCGCAGGGGCGGTCGTGCTCGCCGCGGTCGCGGCGCTCTCCGACTTCGAGGCACTGTTCTCGTTCTTCCACTCGCTGTTCTTCGCGAGCGGGACCTGGACGTTCCCCGCCGACTCCCTGCTCATCCGGCTGTTCCCGGAGCCGTTCTGGATCGCCTCGGGGGCGTGCTGGGCGGCGCTCGCCCTGCTCTCCGCGGCGGTTCTGACGCTCGTCGGACGCCGGTTCGTGCGTGCTCGAGAAGGTATGGGTGCTTCACGAACGGCGGAGAATGTGTAGAGTGATACAGGGGGCGCACCCGTGAGCGGGCGTCGACCTTTGTTTGAAGCCCTCACGGGCAGCGAACGGACCGCGATGATCGCGCGATGAGGAGGTGGCACTAGCATGGCAGCCAAGGAAGGTTACTGCGTCAAGTGCAAGGCCAAGAAGGAAATGAAGGACGCCGTCGCTATCACCATGAAGAACGGCCGTCCGGCCACGCAGGGCATCTGCCCGACCTGTGGAACCAAGATCTTCAAGATCGGCGCGTAGTTTCACAAACCGCGGCGCACTGTGAGCGCCGCTTCTTCGAACGGGAGCCGGAACGCATACAGCGTTCCGGCTCTCGTTCGTCGTCGGGAGTCCGGGTGACGCGGGTCTGAACACTTGCTTAACGGCGGCCGGACCGCCCATGAGCGTGCCGGGGGTGTGCATACACAGATTCTTAACGGCACTCCTGATTGACCGGCCGCGCGGTGTGGGCGTAGCGTGTCGGTGTTCCGCGCATGGGCACGGGGCTGCAGGCCGGTACAGGGGATGGGGCATACCATATGAACGCTATCGTCGTCGGGTGCGGGCGCGTCGGCTCGCAGTTGGCCACGATGCTGTCGGTCGAGGGGCACAACGTCACGGTCATCGATCGCGACGACTCGGCATTCAAGCGTCTGGGCTCGACCTTCAACGGGGTCACCGTCAAGGGCCTCGGCTTCGACGAGGAGGTCCTCATCGAGGCGGGCGTGCGCACCGCCGACGTGTTCGCGGCGGTCACCGATCTTGACAACACGAACCTGATGGCCGCCGAGGTGGCCCGCAAGATCTTCGGCGTGCGTCACGTCGTGGCGCGGCTCTACAACCCGCAGCGCGAGCGTACCTACCAGCAGCTCGACATGGACTACGTCTGCGGGACCACTCTCGTCGCGGAAAGCCTCCTCGAGAAGATCGAGGCCGGCCACGGCCATCACGTGCAGACGCTCGGGGACGTCGAGGTCATCGAGTTCCGCGCGGGCGCCGGCGTGTCGGGGAAGCGCGTCCGCGACATCGAGATCGAGCACCAGTTCCGTCTCTCCGTGCTGTCGCGCGGCAACGTGACCTTCATCCCGCTTCCCGACACCATGCTGCAGCCGGGCGACGTCGTCGTGGCCGCTGTGAAGGAAGAGGGCTTCGCCCGCGTCGAACGCTATATGGAGAGCTGAGGCCATGTTCATCGTCATCAACGGGGGCGGCAAGGTCGCCAGCTTCCTCGCCAACACCCTGCTCGAGAACGGCCACACCATCGCGCTGATCGAGAAGCGTGAGGTGGTGGCCGAGAAGCTCGCTTCCGAGCTGCCGAAGCACCCGCTCATCATTCTGGGAGACGGCTGCGACGTCTCATTCCAGGAGGACGCCGGCGTCGGTCACGCCGACGTGTTCGCGGCGGTCACGGGTGACGACGACGACAACCTCGTGAGCTGCCAGCTCGCCAAGACCGCCTTCGGAGTCCCGCGCTGCGTGGCCCGCGTCAACAACCCGAAGAACCAGCACATCTTCAACGCGCTCGGCATCGAGGCCATCTCGTCCACCTCGATCATCGCGAGGATGATCGAGGAGGAGACGTCGATCGGCGACATGCGTACCCTCGCGAACCTGCGCAAGGGCAACATGGCGGTCGTCGAGATCGAGTTGCCCACTGACCGCTGCCGCGTGTGCGACAAGAAGGTCCGCGACCTCAACCTCCCCGTCGACTGCGTGCTCTTCGCGATCGTGCGGGGCGAGGACGTGATCACGGTTCACGGCGAGACGACGCTGCAGGCGGGCGACGTGATCGTCGCCTTCACAGGCGTCGAGCACGAAGCGAACCTCAAGCGCGCGCTGACCGGGGAGTAGAGCCATGGTGGACATGCCCCGCCCTGAGGCCTCGAGGCGCCAGCAGATCACCGACTACGCGCTCGGCATCATCCACGAGAGCCTCTGGATCCTCGGGATGACGCTGCTCGCCTTCGTCATGGCTGTCGTTGCAGTGGCGGTGTTCAAGTGATCGTCCGCCCGCGTAAAGAGGACCATCTCGTCATAGGCAAGTACACCGGCAAGGTCATCATCGGTGTCGGTCTGCTCATGCTCATCCCGCTCGCGACCTCGATCGGGTTCGCCGAGTGGGACACCGCGATCGACTTCATCGTCGCGATCATGGCCTGCTTCATCTTCGGCTATGGTCTGCAGGTCGTGTGCCGCACCGCGAAGGACCTGTCCTGGAGCCACGGTCTCGTGGTCGCGTCCGGTTCGTGGTTCTTCGCCACGGCCCTCGGCGCCCTGCCGCACTTCCTGTCGGGACACGCGGGCAGCTACCTCGACACCCTGTTCGACGTCATGAGCGGCTACACGACGACCGGCCTGTACCTGCTGCAGGACCTCGACCACGTGTCGATGGGCCTCAACATGTGGCGCCATCTGCTCACGTACGCCGGCGGCCAGGGCATCGTCGTCATCGCGCTCACCTTCCTGTTCAAGGGGACAGCAGGCGCCTACAAGGTGTACGTCGGCGAGGGTAAGGACGAGCGGCTGCTGCCGAACGTCATCCACACCGCGCGTGCCATCTGGCTCGTCTCGCTGACATGGCTCGGCATCGGCACCCTGTTCCTGGGCGTGCGCGGCATGATGCTCGGCCAGGGCCCCGTGCGCGCGTTCTTCCACGGCCTGTGGGTCTTCATGGGCGCCTGGTCGACCGGCGGCTTCGCGCCACAGTCGTATAACACCTTCTGGTTCCACGATATCGGGTACGAGGTCATCTGCATCGTCATCATGATCGCCGGTTCGTTCAACTTCGCCCTGCATTGGGCGATGTGGACCGGGAACCGCAAGGAGATCCGGAAGAACGTCGAGACGATCTCGTTCTTCGTCACGCTCTCGATCGTCACCATGGTCACCACGTTCTTCCTCGCCAAGGCGAACGTGTATCCGGACGCGATGTCGCTCTTCCGCAAGGTGTTCTACCAACTCGCGTCGGGCCATACGACGACCGGCTTCTCGACGATCTACGCCCGCTCCTTCGTCACCCAGTGGGGCCCGGTCGGGCTGATCCTGACGACCGTCGCCATGGCGATCGGCGCATCCGCCTGCTCGACGGGCGGCGGCATCAAGGGCATCCGCATGGGCGTCATCAGCAAGGCCCTGCTGCAGGACATCCGCAGGATGATCTCGCCCGAGTCGGCGGTCATCATGGAGAAGTACCACCACATCCGCGACACGTGGCTGGACGACGGCCTCGTCCGTGGCGCCATGACGGTGACCATCGCGTACCTGACGCTCTACGCCGTCGGCACGATCATCGGCACGTTGTACGGCTACCCCCTCGAGCAGGCCGCCTTCGAGATGGTCTCCGCCGCGTCGAACACCGGCCTTTCGTGCGGGGTGACCTCGCCATTCATGCCGGCAGTCATGAAGGTGACCTTCATCCTCGGGATGTGGCTCGGCCGGCTCGAGTTCATGAGTGTGTTCGCCTTGATCGGGTACGGCTACGCGGTGGTGAGGGGCAAGTGAGCATGCGCATCCGCACACTCCTGATGGTTCTGGTCGCCGCGGTCTTCTTCGTGGCCGCGTCGGTCTCGGTGGCCCTCGCCCAGGTCGCGTTCCCGCCGAACAACCCGAGCAGCACCGAGCTGGTCAACCGCATGAACGTCCCCGGCGACATCACCAAGGGGCTGTTCTGGAACGGCAAGACGGTCACGTTCCACGGCGAGGCCATCGGCGAGGTCATGATCCGCGGCGACTACGCCTGGGTCCACCTCAACGACGACGCGTACATGGAGAAGAACGTCGAGGAGGGCGCCAAGCTCGCCGGCTACAACTCCGGCATGGCCGTCTGGGTCCCCGCGGCGTTGACGAAGACCGTCGACACCTACGGTGACTACAAGCACGAGGGCTCGATCGTCGAGATCACCGGGACGTTCAACGCGGCCTGCAAGGAGCACGGCGGCGACATGGACATCCATGCGACGTCGCTGAAGGTCCTTCGCGTCGGGCACGTGGTCGACGACCCGGTGCCCGCGTGGAAGGCGGCACTCGCCGCCGGACTGATGCTGCTCGCGGGCGGTCTCTACTGGCTCGAGCGCCGCACCCGCAACCGCATCAATCCCCACCGGGGGGTCTGACCGACGCGGTTTGCCCGACGGCACGTCGGCTGGGTACAATGACCGACGCCGCGGTGGTGGATCATCGAGCGGTGAACGCGGGCGTAGTTCAATGGTAGAGCGTCAGCTTCCCAAGCTGGATGTTGCCGGTTCGAGTCCGGTCGCCCGCTCCATACGAAGTGATACGAAGGCCGTCCCGTCGGGGGCGGTCTTCGTGCGTTGTCGCGGCCCGGTAAGCTCGCCGTCAGGTCCGGTTCATGCCCGGGGTGTCTGATCGGACCTGCAGGGACACATGCGTGCGCGGCCGCCCTCCCTCCGGCGCGCGAGGAGGAGGGGTGTTGCCATGTCGTGGACACGGTCGGGGCTCGCGATGATGTGCGCGCTGGCGATGGGACTCTCATCACCGGTGCCGGCACATGCTTCCGGCGACTGGGAGTGGCCCGTCGAGGGGACGGTTGCTGTCGGTTACGGGGCGCGCTACGTGTCGGAGCAGGGCGTGGCGTGCACGCACGGTGGCGTCGACGTCAGCGCCGCGGAGGGGACGACCGTCCGCGCGTGCGCTGCGGGCGAGGTGACCTTCTCGGGACTCGTGCCCGCCGGCGAGGGGGAGCGGGCGTGGGCGGTGACCGTGCTCACGGCCGATGGCCGGCGCGTCACGTACCTGCCCCTGAGCCGCGCGTCGGTGTCGAAGGGAGCGGACGTCGGCTCGGGTGATCCGCTGGGCGAGCTCGCGGCAACGGGTGACGCCTCGAGCCCCACGCCGCATCTGCACCTCGGCGTCCGTCGGGGCGAGACGAAGCTCGATCCTCTCGCCTTCCTCGGTGAGAGGGCCGTGGCTCCGCGCACATCTCCGTCCCCGCAGGCGCCGCTGCCGGCCGAGAGCGTGGCCCCGGCAGCGCCGGTCGCGCAGGGTGCCGCTTCGGCGGCTCCGCGGCCCGCGCACGCGCCCGTGAACGCCGCCGTGCACGCAAGCAGCCCCGTCGCCTCGGACGAACCGGCCGAAGCGCCGTCCGCGCTGCTTCCGGGCGCGCTTCCCGCAGCCTTGCCGGCGATGCCCCGAGTGCCGCAGGTCGCTGAGACACCGCGCGTGCGGTCGGACGTCGTGGCGGCCGACTTGGGATCGGTGCGCGAAGTCGCGTCGATCGCCCTCGTGTGCCTGGGTCTCGCCGGACTTGCGGGAGCATGTGTCTGGCCGGTGCTCCGCGGAGTGCTCGACGGCAGCGCCGCGAGCGCCCCCGCGGTCGCTCCGGCGCGCAGCGATCACGCGTGAGATCGCGAACCAAGAGGGGATGCCGAGGTGTCAGAGCGCGAGGTCATTGTGCGTGTTGTGGAGCACGCGGCGCGATGCTACACTTCGGAAGCTCATTTCCTGTTCCGGGCCGCTGCCTTCACAGTCCCGGGGCCGACATAGTCCGAGGGAGGTGAACCAAATGAAGGCTTACGAAGTCATGCTTCTCATCGACCCCTCGCTCGACGAGGAGTCTCACGCTGTCGTCGTCGACAAGACGACCGGCGTGATCACCGGCCAGGGTGGCACGGTGGACTCGACCGAGGAGTGGGGCAAGCGCCGTCTGGCCTATGAGATCAAGGGCTTTACGGACGGTGCCTACACGGTCATCCAGTTCCATTCGAACCCTGAGTCCGTCGCCGAGCTCGACCGCGTGCTCCACATCACGGACCCCGTAGCGCGCTTCATGATCGTCCGTCGCGACGATCTGGACTAGAGCGCCACGACCGGGGGCCTGATGTCTCCGGAGATAAACCACGCACGAGAGCAGGTGTGATCGACATGAGTATCAACAGGGTCGTCCTCACGGGCAACCTCACCAAGGACGCGGAGCTGAAGCAGACTCCCGGCGGCATGGCGATCGTCAAGATCCGCCTGGCCGTCAACGACCGCCGCAAGAATTCCACGAGCGGTCAGTGGGAGGACTCGCCCAACTTCATCGACGTCACCATGTTCGGTGCGCGCGGTGAGGCCGTCTCCCGCTTCCTGACCAAGGGAAAGCAGATCGCGGTCGAGGGCAAGCTCCGCTGGCGTGAGTGGGAAAGCCAGGCAGGGGAGAAGCGCAGCGCCATCGAGGTCGTCGCTGACGACATCGAGCTGCTCGGTGGTCGCGGAGACGCGCCCGCCAGCCCGCGGACCGTCTCTTCGGCCCCCGCGGACGCCCCCGCCGAGGACTTTTCCGATGGCGAGGACATTCCGTTCTAGACCGATGCACGACCGGCACCGGGCAGGCGGTACCCTCCCGCCGCCTCGGTGACTACCAGATACGCCTCGATCTCCACTCGTAGAAGCGAGCGAGACGGGTGAAGGAGGATAGGACGCACATGAGCGAATACAGCCGTAAGCCGAAGCGCAAGTTCTGCCAGTTCTGCAAGGACCACTCGGAGTTCATCGACTACAAGGACTCCCAGGGCCTCCGCAAGTTCATGACCGACCGCGGCAAGATCAAGCCGCGCCGCGTTACGGGCAACTGCGCGCAGCACCAGCACGCGATGTCGATGGCCGTGAAGCGTGCCCGTGAGATGGCACTTCTTCCGTACGTCGTGCCTGTTATCAGCACCAAGGTCGAGGGCCGGGGCCGCAGGGGCTAGTGTGATGCCGACCCCAGCCGACATGCGGAATGCAGTCCTTCTGAGCGTCGCGACCATCGCGGCGGGCTTCGTCGTGCCGGTGTTCCCCTTCGTGGGGATCCCGCTGGCCGGCTTCGCGCTCGGATGGATCGCCTACCGCTTCGGCACGTGGTCGTCCGTCGCAGCCGCACTCTCCGCGAGCGCACTGGTCGCGGTGTTCGGCCCGACCGTCTTGCCCGGCCTGCTTCCGCTCGACGCCCTCTACGTGGCGGTCGCGCTGCTTGCAGCCGGTCCGGCCGCGGCGTTGGCGCTGCGGCGCTACCCGGCCTGGAACGTGGTCGTGTTCGCGACCTTCGCGGCCACTGCGGCGTTCTTGGTCACGCCGCTCGGGATGCAGCTGATCAAGGACAACCTTGCGGCCGCACCCCAGGCGTTCGAGAAGCTCGCGGCCGGCGGCATGGTCTCGGACCCGACATTCGTCCGTCAGAACATGGCGACGCTGCTCACTGTCACCGCAGCGATGCTGCCTGCAGCCATCGCCTACATGACGGGCGTGGGCATGATGCTCGCGATCCCGCTCGTGTCGCGGGCGGGACGGACACTCGGTGTGGAGGTCAGCAGGTATCCGGTCCTCGCGGATGTCGACCTGAGCTTCCATGTGGTGTGGCCGACGATAGCCAGCCTTGCGCTGATGGCCGTGGGAACGTTCCAAGGGCACTCGCAGGGTTTCGTGTACATCGCTGGTCTCAGCCTGTTGATGATCGTGTTCCCGGCGCTGGTGTTGCAGGGGTTCGGCCTCGTGGCCGCGCTCTATCGCAGGCTCGGCGTGGGACGGTTCATGCGCACGCTGGGGTACGTGCTGCTCGTACTGAGCACGTGGCTCCTCCTGCTCTTGGGGGTGCTCGGGCTCGTCGACTTGTTCCTCAACTTCCGCAAGGTCGCACGGGGCCAGGCCGTAACGACGACCGGTGCCGTCCGATAGGACACAGCCGTTCGGACGCTCCATCCGACCGCCCGGCGGAAACGTCGCAGGTCGGTGGATAGTGTGGAAACCGCAGGAAGCGCCGATGCGCGGCCTGTGGATGGACCGGGATGCGGGCGTCAGGCGCCTTGAGTCGGCGCCCGGCCGGTCATAGAGTGAAGGACGCGCCGCGTGGACGGGACCGATCCCGGGCCGCGGCAGACGAAGGAGTAACGCAATGAAAGTCATCCTCACCGCAGAGGTGAAGGGCAAGGGCCATGAGGGCGATATCGTCGAGGTCGCCCGTGGCTATGCCGCGAACTACCTGCTTCCCCGCAAGATGGCGCTCGTAGCCACCCCGGGCAACATCAAGCAGCTCGAGTCGCGCATGGAGAACATCAACAAGCGCAACGCCACACGCATGGGCGATGCGCAGTCGGTTGCCACGTCGATCGAGGGCCAGTCGATCGTGCTCGAAGCGAAGGCCGGCCTCGACGGCAAGCTCTTCGGCTCGATCACGACGCTGATGATCGAGGAGGCCGTCGCCGCGCAGTTGGGCGCCGACATCGATCACAAGCGCATGGACCTGCACCGTCCGATCAAGACCACCGGCGAGCACCGCGTCGTCGTGAGCGTCTTCGGCGACGTGAAGGCCACGCTGACCGTCAAGGTCGTTCCCGAGGGCGGCGCCGCCGCGCTCGCAGCCGAGGAAGCCGCAGCCGCCGAGGCTGCAGTCGCCAAGGCCGCAGCTGCCGAGGCCGCAGCCCTGGCCGCCGCTGAGCTCGCAGCCGAGGAAGCCGCAGCCGCCGAGGCTGTCGCCGTCGACGCTGATGAGACGTCCGACGACGAGTCTGGCGACAGCGACACCGAGTAGGACCACATGACCCGTACGTCGGGCGGAGCGCGGCCGCGGCATCACCGAAGCGCGGCGCGCCCGCACGACCCGGGGCGTGACAAGAGTGAGGACTGGTGGCAGTGGCTGACGACAGAGCGCGCGGCGCGGGAGCAGGTCCGATGTGGGCCGGCGACCGCGTGCCTCCGCATGACCTCGATGCCGAGAAGTCACTGCTCGGGGCCATGCTGTTGTCGGCCGACGCTACGGCGACCGGCCTGAGCAAGGCCAAGGTCGAGGACCTGTACCGCCAGGCCCACCAGCGCATCTTCTCGGCCATCTCCGCTCTGTTCGCCAAGGGCGAGCCCTGCGACGTCGTGACCTTGGCCGCGCGGCTCGAGTCGACCGGCGAGTTGGAGCAGGTGGGCGGCAAGACCTACCTTCTCGACGTCGTGAACACCGTCCCGCTCGCCGGCAACGTCGGCCAGTACGCGGACATCGTGAAGCGCATGTCGCTGCTCCGTCGCCTCATCCTCGCCGCGACGCACATAGCCGCGCTCGGGTACGAGGCTCCCGACGATATCGATGACGTTATCGAGACGTGCGAGAAGGAGATCTTCGACGTCACGAACGAGCGCGTCGAGACGACCTTCAAGCCGATCGACGAGCTCCTCACCGAGGGATGGAAGCACCTCGAGGAGCTCTACGAGCGCCAGGAGCACCTGACCGGCGTGACCACCGGCTGGAGCGAACTCGACCGCCTGCTCGCCGGCCTGCACCGCGGCGACCTGATCATCCTGGCGGCCCGCCCCTCGGTGGGCAAGACGGCCTTCGCGCTCAACCTTGCGGTGAACGCCGCGATGAAGGGCACGGCTGTCGGCGTCTTCTCGCTCGAGATGGCAGCCGAGCAGCTCGTCATGCGAATCCTTTCGTCGGAGTCGCGTGTCGATGGCCAGAAGCTGCGCACCGGGCGCCTCCTCGAGTCCGACTGGAAGCCGCTGATGGACGCGATGGGGCGGCTCGACGGGTGCGACCTGCACGTCGACGACACGCCGGCGCTGTCGATCATGGAACTGCGGGCGAAGGCGCGCCGCATGTTCCGCGGCAAGAAGGAAGGCCTGATCATCGTCGACTACCTGCAGCTCATGCAGGGCACCTCACGCCGGGCCGAGAACCGGCAGGTCGAGATCTCGGAGATCTCCCGTGGTCTGAAGATCCTCGCGAAGGAGCTCAACGTTCCGGTGCTCGCGTTGTCGCAGCTCTCCCGCGCGGTCGAGCAGCGCGCCGACAAGCGGCCGATGCTCTCGGACCTCCGCGAGTCGGGCGCCATCGAGCAGGACGCCGACGTCGTCATGTTCATCCACCGCGACGTCTACAAGCGGGACGAGACCGGCTAC
>Ga0209638_1000714_pt1 | contig 21896 bp, 18 predicted proteins | sample BarGraNGADG00211_FD_184490 | JGI IMG/M metagenome (GOLD analysis project Ga0209638, IMG submission 184490) | Arctic peat soil microbial communities from Barrow, Alaska - Barrow Graham LP Ref core NGADG0002-211 (SPAdes) (version 2) | ecosystem: Environmental > Terrestrial > Soil > Wetlands > Peat...
GTATTCCTTCTCGAGGCCCAGCGACTGGCCCTCTTCCACGGTGATGACGCCGTCCTTGCCGACCTTGTCCATCACCTCGGCGATGATCTCGCCGACCTCCGGGTCCGCGGCGGAGATGGCGGCCACGGCCGCGATCTGCTCGCGCGAGTCGACGGGCCGCGAGGCGGCCTTGATCTCAGCCACGATGACCGCGACGGCGCGCTCGATGCCGTGCTTGAGGACCATCGGGTTGGCCCCGGCGGTCACGTTGCGGAGGCCCTCGCTGACGAGCGCCTGGCCGAGGACGACCGCCGTGGTCGTGCCGTCGCCGGCGACGTCATCGGTCTTGGTGGCGACCTCCTTGAGGAGCTGCGCGCCCATGTTCTCGAAGGGATCCTCGAGCTCGATGTCGCGCGCGATCGTCACGCCGTCATTGGTGATGGTGGGCGAGCCGAACTTCTTGTCGAGGACCACGTTGCGGCCCTTCGGGCCGATGGTCACCTTGACTGCATCGGCGAGCTTGTCGATGCCGCGCTTGAGTGAGCGACGCGCGGTGTCGTCGAAAACGACCTGCTTAGCCACGGATTCAGAGACCTCCTGGGATGACGTGCGAACGCGGGGGCGTGACGGGCGGCGCCCGTCAGTCCTCGACGATCGCGAGAATGTCTTTCTGGCTCACGATGAGCAGGTCTTCGCCGTTCACCTTGAACTCGGTGCCGGCGTACTTCGCGTAGAGGATCTTGTCGCCGACGGCGACGTCCATCTTCTCGCGCGACCCGTCGTCGAGGATTCGGCCCGGCCCGACCGCGAGAGCCGACCCTTCCTGGGGCTTTTCCTTCGCGGTGTCCGGCAGGACGATCCCGCTCTTGGTGACCTCTTCGCGCGGTGATGGCTTGATGACGACCCGATCTCCGAGCGGTCGGAGCTTCGTCGTCTCGGATGCGGTGGCCAACGGGTGACCCTCCTGTGCACTGCGGGTGGCGCCTCCGCCGGACATTCCGGCGGGCCCCCTCGATGGTCCGATGCGCGGACCTCCGCACGGCTCTCGGCAACGACGTCCAAGGCTGCGACCGCGGGTTGGTGGGTCGCTGCTGTGACGTGCACCATTGCTGGCACTCTCGCTGTTAGAGTGCCAAGAATGTACCGGAGGCGCTCCGGCGTGTCAAGCGCGCTCAGCACCACGCTGCGCCGGGGGCGGCGCGGCCCGCCCGGCCGCGCGCTACCCTTTGGCCATGGCCATCTCCCATCCGCTCGTCACGCTCCGGTGCGGTCCGGCGGAATCTGTGCTGGACCCGGGAGCTGGCGGCCGGATCGCGGCGCTCCGCGTCGACGGCGTGGACCTCCTGGTCACCCGCGGCGCCGGGCCGCTCGCCTGGGGCGCGTACCCGATGGTCCCGTGGGCAGGGCGGCTTCGGGAGGGGCTCCTGCGCTGGGATCGGGTCGTCCTCGCGCTGCCGACCGACCTGCTTCCGCCGCACGCGATCCACGGGACGCTGGTCGAGGCGGCCTGGGGAGTCGCCGCTCCTGCCGGCGAGGCGGAGGCGACGCTCGAGGCGCCCCTCGGCGCGACGTGGCCGTTCGGTGGTCGGGCGGTGCACCGCGTGACCCTGACCGCGACGTCGCTGACGGCCACGCTCGAGGTCCACGCGGACGAGCGGACGTTCCCGGCCATCGTCGGCTGGCACCCATGGTTCCCGCGCACGCTCCGCGGACCTTCCGGCGCGATCGGCGGCGCCGTGGAGGTCGACGTGCGCGCGAGCGGGATGCTGGAGCGCGGCGACGACTACATCCCTACCGGCGCGGTCGTGCCCGTCCCACCGGGAGCGCTCGACGACTGCCTCGTCGGCGTCACGCGCGCGCCGGTCGTACGCTGGCCGGGCGCGTTCGAGATCACGATCGAGAGCGATGCCGCGTACTGGGTCGTCTACACGCAGCACGCGGACGGCGTCTGCGTGGAGCCGCAGACTGGACCGCCGAACGGCCTCAACACCGGCGACTTCACGCTCGTCGAGCCCGGCCGCCCGCTCGTCGCGTCGATGACGCTCCGCTGGCGACGCCTCGGCTGAAGTGCCGCGGCGGCGTGGTCCCGCCGGGTCGTCTCGATCCCCGCCCCGTGCGCAGCGGCCGCGCGCGATCACGGGAACCGCCGCGGGGTCGATCAGAGGTCGCGGATCATCCGGGTGTTGCCGAGCGTGTTCGGCTTGACCCGAGCCAGGTCAAGGAACTCGGCGACGCCCTCGTCCAGGGACCGAAGCATCTGCTCAAAGACCTCGGTCGAGACCGGGGTGCCATCGACGACGTGGAATCCCTGCCGGGCGAAGAATCCCACCTCGAACGTGAGACAGAAGAGACGGCTCACCCCGAGGTCGCGCGCCTCCTGGAGGAGGGACTCGAGGACCAGGTGCCCCACCCCGCGACCCCGCCAGGCCTGGGCGACCGCCACGGTCCGGACCTCGGCCAGGTCCTCCCACATCACGTGGAGCGCCCCGCAGCCGACGAGCTCGCAGCGGTCGGCGCCGCCGACCCCCTGCCCGAGCCACACGGCCTCGGCGACCCGGAACTCCTGGATGTCCTCGTAGAGCGTCACTCGTTCTTTGGACAGCAGGATCCGGTCCCGCGCGTACGCGTTCACGAGCGCGGCAATTCCCGGCACGTCCGCGGTGCGAGCGGGCCGAATCCGGAACGTGGGATCGCGTTCGTCGGCCTCCCGGGGCTGGCGCTCCGCGGCCCGATCCGCGGGCGACGCCTCGTCGCGGCCCAGGCCGAGCGCGACCCGGTCGCGTCGATCCGCGTGCTCGCTGGTGCCCTGCTCGGTCGTCATGACCGCGATTCTGCCACGCCCCCCGGAGCCACGGGAGATGGCGCCCTGGTCGTGACTCAGCTCGGACGCTGGAACGTCGCGTCGAAGGCGGCGACGAGCGCTATCCCCAATGCCTCGTAATTCTCGTCGCGACGCTCGGCGACCCAGCGCGCCGTCACGGCCACCCAGGCGGGCTCGTTGCGTCGCCGCGGCGCGCCGGGCGGGGACAGGTACGGCGCGTCGGTCTCCACCAGGAGACGGTCGGGAGGGACGAGGCGCACGCTGTCGGCCGTCGCCTCCTCGCCGCGTCGGAACGCGAGCCCGGAGACGCTCACGGCACACCCGAGCGCCAGCGCGGCCTCGACGTAGTCGACCGGCCCCGAGACCGAGTGGAGGATCGCCGGCGGGCGGTCCCCGAACGCGGCTCGTGCCGCGGGCGTCCCGAACCCGGCCGCCGCGAGCTCGGCCAGGAGCGCGTCCTGGGCGTCCCGTTCGCCCGCCCGCGAGCGGCAGTGCAGGATCGCCGGCTTCCCCGTCGCGAGCGTGAGCGCGAGGTTCCGCCGCAGGTTCTCGAGCTGGGCCGCGGCCGGCGAGAACATCCGGTCGAAGTCGAGCCCGGTCTCGCCGATCGCGACGACCCGCGGATCCGCTGCCAGGACCCCGATCCGTGCCCATGCTGCCGGGTCGGTCTCCGCGGCGGCGTGCGGGTGGACCCCGACCGCGACGCCCGCCAGGCCGGGGAAGCGGTCGATCAGCGCGAGCGCGGCGACCGAGGAGGGCTCGTCCCAGCCCGGGACCAGGATCCGCTCGACGCCTGCGCGGCCGGCCGCGGCGATGACCTCCGCGACGTCGGCCGCGAAGGGTTCGGCCTGCAGGTGGCAGTGGCTGTCGACGAGGCGCATGCCGTCGTGGTCGTGCCGGTCGGGCTCGGCCGGGCCGGGCCCGTCAGCGCTCCGCGCGGCCGAGGCCGCGCCGGACCTGGGCCACGTGCTCCAGGCGGTGGATCGAGCGATCGAGGAGGCGGACACGACCGGCGGCTGGTGCCGCGGCCACCGACGCGTCCGGCAGGGCGGCGACGAGCGCGTCGATCTCGGCCGCGGCCTCCAGCGCGACCACCGCGGCGGCCTTGCCCGGCAACGCGCGCCAGGTCGGCTCGAGGGCCGCGTTCGCGAGGTCCGGGACGTTGTCGGCGACGTCCGCCGGGACGGCCAGCCCCGTGGCCAGCGCGTCGCGCCAGCGGACGACCTGCCAGCGATCCCAGAACGCGAGGTGGGCGAGGCACGTCGCCACCGTCCAGGCATCGCCCACGCCGGTCGCGAAGTCCTCCGTCGACAGCGTCCCGACCAGCCGGCGCAGCTCCTCGGTCGCTCGCGCGTTCCGCTCCTCGAACGATCGATCGGTCATGCCGGGCCCGTCGCGGCCGCCGGGATCTCGCCGGGGAGGGCGGCCTCGACCTCCAGGCGCGGGAAGAGCGGGACCGCGGCCTCGAGCCTGCCCGCCTCGCCGGCGTGGGCTCCCCAGCGCAACTCCTCGAGGAGCGGCGGGCCGCCATTCCCGTCCGCGGCGTACGCGTGGGCATGGCCCAGCTGCTGCATAACCCGTGGGGCCAGGCCCGGCATCACGGGGGCGGCGGCCAGCGCCACGAGCCGGCACGCCTCCACGAGATCCCCCAGGACGCCGCGCATCCGCTCGGCCGCGCCGGCCTCGCCGGCCTTCACCGCCCGGGCGATGACCCAGGGCTGCTCCGTCTCGACGAAGCGGTTGCCGGCACCGACGAACTCCCAGAGCGCGGCGAGCGCCTCGTGGATGAGGCATCCCTCGAGCTTCGCCGCGAACAGGTCCAGGGTCGCGGGCCATGCCGCCCCGAGCGGGCTCGCCGCCGCCGCGCGCGGAGTGGGCCGCTCGCCACCGAGATAGCGGGCCGCCATGGAGACGGTGCGGTTGACGAGGTTCCCGAAGTCGTTCGCCAGGTCCGCGTTGTAGCGCCGCGTGAACGCGTCCCACGAGACGTCGCTGTCGCGGTCGAAGGCGGCTTCGCGCAGCGCGACGTAGCGCGCCCCGTCGCTCCCGAACGCGGCCACGAAGTCGATGGGGTCCAGGAAGTTGCCGCGGCTCTTGCTCATCCGCTCGCCCTGGGCCAGGAGCCAGCCGTGGACCCAGACCTTGCGCGGCGCCTCGAGCCCGGCGGACCAGAGCATCGCCGGCCAGAAGAGGGTATGGAAGCGGGCGATGTCCTTGCCGATCACGTGGAGGTCCGCCGGCCACCAGCGCGCAAAGGCCGCCGGGTCGTCGGGAAAGCCGGCCCCGGTGATGTAGTTGATCAGGGCGTCGAACCAGACGTAGATCGTGCCCGCGGCCGGGTCCCACGAGCCGTCGGCGCGCCGTGCGCTGCTCCCGTCGGGAAGGATCGGGAACGGGATCCCCCACCCCGGGTCGGGCCGACTGATCGAGAAGTCCTCGAGGCCGCCGCGGATGAAGCCGAGCATCTCGTTGCGACGGTGCTCCGGCTGCACGGCGTCGGGGTTGTCCTCGAACCAGCGCTCGAGGCGCTCCTGGTACGCGGAGAGCCGGAAGAACCAGTTGCGCTCCGTGAGCCATTGCAGCGGGACGTCGGGGTGGTTCGGGCAGATCGTGCCGGACGCGGTCTCAACGACGTCGGTCGCGTTCCGGAAGCCCTCGTTCGGGCAGTACCAGCCCTCGTACGTGCCGGGGTAGATGTCGCCGTTCGCATGGGCGCGGCGGACCATCTCCTGGGCCGCGCGAACATGGTCCGGGTCCGTGGTGCGGATGAAGCGGTCCGGGCTGATCAGCAGCGCATCCTCCGCGGCCCGAAAGAGCGCGACCTGCGCGTCGACGAAGGCACGCGGCGAGCGGCCCTCCTCGGCTGCCCGCATCGCGATGTTCACGCTGTGCTCGTCGGTCCCGGTCTGGAATCGCGTCGGGACTCCGCACATGCGGTACCACCGGGCCAGCGCATCCGCGCCGATCACTTCGTAGAGCGTGTGGAGGCCGGGCCGGTTGTTCGCGTACGCGATCGAGGTGGTGACGTAGAAGCGGTCGAGCATGGCCGGGCGATCGTAGCAGGGCCGGCGAGGGCGCCGCGCAACGACCAGGGCCGCTCGCACCGTGCCCCGGCGACGACCCGGCCCACCGGCGAGGCCGCCGCGCCCCCGCGACGACCCCGCCCCGGGCTCAGTGCCGGAAGTGGCGCGTCCCCGTCACGAGCATCGTGGCCCCGGCCGCGTCCGCGACCGCGGTGACCTCAGCATCCCGGACCGAGCCGCCCGGCTGGACGAACGCGGTCACGCCCGCCGCCAGGCAGGCCTCCACCGCGTCGGGGAACGGAAAGAACGCGTCGGAGGCGCAGGCGGCCCCGGCGAGCTGCTCCGGCCCGAGCATCGTGCGGGCCTTCTCGACGGCCTGGCGGGCCGCGTCCACCCGGCTCGTCTGCCCCGAGCCCAGGCCGATCAGCATCCCGTCTCGGACCAGGACGATGGCATTGCTCGTGACGCCCCGGACCAGGCGCCAGGCGAGGTCGAGGTCGGCCCGTTCTCGGTCGGTGGGGGCGCGGCGCGTGACGCAGCCCCACCCGGCAGGGTCGTCGGGGATCGTGTCGGGCGACGTCACGAGGATTGCGCCGCCGGCGGTCCGGAACGCCCCGAGCCGGTCGGGCCAGGGCGGATCTCCCGCCGCTCCGAGCCGCCGGTCAACCACGAGGCGCAGATTCTGCCGCCGGGCAAGCACGGCGCGGGCATCGGCGTCGAACCCCGGCGCGACGACGATCTCCAGGAAGATGCCCGCAAGTCGCTCGGCGACCGCGCCGTCGACCTCGCGGGTGACTGCGACGACGCCCCCGAACGCGCTGACCGGGTCGGCGCGGAGCGCGTCGTCCCAGGCGGCGAGGAGGCTCCCCCGCTCCGACGCACCGCACGGGTTCGTGTGCTTGACGATCACGCAGGCGGGACCCCGGAGAGCTCGTCCGATCGCCGCGGCCGCCGACGCGTCGAGGATGTTGTTGTAGCTGAGCGGCTTGCCCTGGAGCGGCGCCTCGCCCGTGGCGAACGGGCCGTCCGCGTCGGTCCCCCCGGGCCGCCGGTAGCGGGCCGCGGGCTGGTGCGGGTTCTCCCCGTAGCGGAGGCTCGCCACCTTCTCGAGGCCGATGACGAGCGTCCCCGGGAACAGATCGGCGCTCCGCGGGAGGCCGGGCTGGTCCGGCAGCGGGATCCCCGCCCGGTCGAGCTCGCAGGGCAGGACCTCCGCGATCCGGGCGTCGTAGGCGGCGGTGTGCCGGAACGCCTCCACGGCGAGCGCGGCCCGCAGGCCCGGCGGGATGCCGCCCGGTTCATCGAGCGCCTCGAGGATCGCCGCGTACCGCGCGGGCGAGGTCACGATCGCCACGTTCCGCAGGTTCTTGGCGGCGGCCCGGACCATCGACGGCCCGCCGATGTCGATCTCCTCGACGAGGCCGTCGATGTCCAGCTCGCCCCGCGCCGCACGCTCGGCGGCCGCGGCGAATGGATAGAGGTTCACCACCACGAGCTCGAACGGCTCGATGGCCGCGGCGGAGAGCTCCGCACGGTGGCCGGCGTCGCGGACGTCGGCCAGGATTCCCGCGTGGATCCGCGGGTGGAGTGTCTTCACCCGCCCGTCGAGCATCTCCGGGAAGCCGGTGACGGCGGCCACGTCCGTGACGGACAGGCCGGCCTCGCGGAGCGCCCGCGCCGTCCCGCCCGTGCTCACCAGCTCGAAGCCGCGGGCGACGAGCCCGCGGGCAAGGTCGGCCAGCCCCGTCTTGTCCGAGACGGAGAGCAGCGCCCGTCGCGGCCTCCGAAGGCCCGGCTCCGCGCGGGCGGCGTCGATCGTGACCTGGCGCCCCGCGACCTCGAGGAAACCCCCGAGGAGGAGCGCCACCGCGCGCGGAAGGAGCCGGTGCTCGACGGCGTGGAGTCGCGCGAGCAGCGTCGATTCGTCGTCACCGGGCAGGATCTCGACCGCCTCGGCGAGGACGATGGGGCCGCCGTCGAGCGACGCGTCCACCAGGTGGACCGTCACCCCGGTCACGCGGGCGCCCGCCGCGAGGGCGTCGCGGACCGCATGGGCGCCGGGGAAGCTCGGCAGCAGCGACGGGTGCACGTTGAGGACCCGCCCCGGAAAGGCGTCGCGGAGCACGGGGCCCACGAGGCGCATGAAGCCGGCCAGCACGACGGCGTCGGTCCCGACGGCCCGGAGCGTCTCCGCGAGCGCCGCGTCAGCCGCTTCGCGCTCGGCCGGGTCGCGCGCGGCGAGGCCCGGCAGGAGCGCCGTCTCGAGCCCCGCCTCCCCCGCCCAGTCGAGCGCCGGGCTGGGCCGGTCGGCGAAGACGAGAACGATCCGGGCGCGGAGCGCGCCGCGCTCGATCCGGGCCTGGAGGGCCCGCAGGTTGCTCCCGCTCCCCGAGACGCCGACCGCGATGCGATCGCTCACCGGTCCACCTCCGCGTAGCGCGCCCCGCCGATCTCCCCGGCCGGGACGATCTCCCCGGCGGCGCACGCATCGATCCCGGCGTCGGCGGCCGCCGCCAGCGCCGCGCGCACGCCGCTCGCCGGCACCGCGAGCACCATGCCGAGGCCGCCGTTGAACGTCCCGCGGATCTCCGCGTCCCCGAGGCCGCCGATCCTCCCGAGGAGGCGCATCACGGAGGGCATCGGCCATGCCGCCGGGTGGATCCGTGCCGCGAGCCCGTCCGGCACGATCCTCGGCACGGCCCCGGGCAGCCCCCCGCCGGTGACGTGGGCGATGCCGTGGACCTCCGCGCCGCCCGCCCGAACTGATGACCGGATCGCCAGGACCGCCCGCGCATAGATCCGCGTGGGGGTCAGGAGAACCTCGCCGAGCGAGGCGCTCGCATGCGCGGGCTCGGGCCCGACGCCGACGGATCGGGCCGACAGGACGTCCGCGTACGGCGCCTCGAGGTCCAGCCCGGCCTCGGCCACGAGCCGCCGCACGAGCGAGAAGCCGTTGCTGTGCAGCCCCGACGCCGCCAGCCCGACGAGCACGTCACCCGCCCGGACCGCCGACCCGTCGATCGCCTCGTCGCGCTCCACGACGCCGACGCACGTCGCGGCGAGGTCCAGGTCGGCCGGCCCCATCGTCCCGGGGTGCTCGGCCGTCTCCCCGCCCAGGAGGGCGCAGCCGGCCGCGAGGCAGCCCGCCGCGACCCCGGCCACGACCTCGGCGATCGCCTCGGGAACCAGCCGCCCGACCGCCACGTAGTCGAGCAGGAAGAGCGGCTCGGCGCCGGAGCAGGCCACGTCGTCCGCGCACATCGCCACGAGGTCGATGCCCAGGCCGCCCAGGCGGCCTGCGGCGCGCGCCAAGGCCGTCTTCGTCCCGACCCCGTCCGTGGACGCCACGAGCAGCGGATGCCGGTAGCCGGCCGGGATCTCGATCGCGCCGGCGAAGCCGCCGAGCCCGCCGACCACCTCGGGCCGGCGGGTCGAGGCGACGGCCTCGCGTATCAGGGCAACGGCGCGCTCGCCCGCGTCGACATCGACGCCGGCCGCGCGGTACGCCTCGCGCGGGGCCGGCGCGCGGGCCCCCGACGGCACGCCGCCGCCCCGCTCAACCACGGGCGCCGACGCCTTCCTCGAGCGCAAACTTGCGGCGGGCGGCGTCGTACGGCACGGGCTCCGGGTAGGCGCCATCGAAGCAGGCGAAGCAGAACCGGTCGTACGGCAGGTCGAGCGCGGCGAGGACGCCGCGGATCGAGAGGTAGCCCAGCGAGTCGGCGCCGATGAACGCCCGGATCTCGTCCACGGAGTGCGTCGCGGCGATCAGCTCGGTCTCGACCTGGGTGTCGATCCCGTAGAAGCACGGGTGGTAGATGGGCGGCGCGCTGATCCGGACGTGGATCTCCGCCGCCCCCGCGCGGCGGAGCAGCTCCACGATCGAGCGCGTGGTCGTCCCGCGGACGATCGAGTCGTCCACCACGACCAGGCGCTGCCCGCGGACGATCTCGCGGAGCGGCGACAGCTTGACCGTGACGCCCCGCTGGCGCATCGACTGGGATGGCTGGATGAATGTGCGGCCGGCGTACCGGTTGCGGATCATGCCCTCGCGGTATGGAAGCCCCGACGCCTCCGCGTAGCCCACCGCCGCCGGGGCCCCGGTGTCCGGGACCGGCATGACGAGGTCGGCCGCGATCGGCTGCTCGCCGGCCAGATGGATTCCCATCTGGCGCCGCGCCTCGTAGAGGTTCACGCCCTCCATGTAGGAATCGGGGCGGGCGAAGTAGATCAGCTCGAAGACGCAGAGGGCCGGGGTCGGCGGCGCGAAGCGGACCGAGACGGGCTCCCTGCCGGCTTCCAGGATCACGAGCTCGCCCGGCTCGACGTCGCGGACGTACTCGGCGCCGACCACATCGAGGCCCGCCGTCTCCGAGCTCAGGACCCAGCCCTCGGCGCCGTCGGCGTCGACCCAGGAGCCGACCGCGCGCGGCTCGGGCGACGGGAGCCGGCCCAGGACGAGCGGCCGGAACCCGTGCGGGTCGCGGACCCCGATCACCCGGCGCTCGTCGAGGATCACGAGGCTGTAGGCGCCGCGTGTCGTCGGCAGCACGCGGCAGAGGGCGTCGACGGTGTCCGCGGCCGGCTCGTCCGCCAGCAGGGCCGTCAGGAGCTCCGTGTCCGTGCTCGCGGGGAGGCGCGCCCGCCCGCCGGCGAGCCTCGCGAGCAGCTCCCGCGTGTTGACGAGGTTCCCGTTATGGCCGACCGCGAGCGCGCGCCGGGGCCCCAGGCGGAGCGTGGGCTGTGCGTTCTCCCAGACCGTGGAGCCGGTCGTCGAGTAGCGGCAGTGAGAGATCGCCAGCTCGCCGCGAAGGCTCGGCAGGCGCCGGTCGTCGAGCACCTGCGCGACGAGCCCGAGGTCCTTGTAGAGCATGAGCTGGTCGCCGTCGGAGACCGCGACCCCGGCGGACTCCTGGCCCCGGTGCTGGAGCGCGAAGATGCCGAGCGCCGCGATCCGGGCGGCCTCCTGGCCGGGCGCGACCACGCCGAACACGCCGCACATCGGTCAGCCCTCCTCGCCGAGGGCGCGCGGCAGCCCGTGGTCCCAGGCGTGGCGAAGGTCGGCCAGCGTGACCTCCAGCGCGTCGGCGATGCTCGAGCCGCGACCCTCCGCGGCGCCGGTGGCGCCCTCGCCGAACATCTCGACCACGAGGCGCGGCCCGCCCACGACCCCGAGCTCGGCGAAGGAGACGCCGTGCCGTCCCGCCATCTCACGGACCGCGGGGAGGTCGGGCGGCCGCACGGTCAGGGCGATGCGCGACGGGCTCTCGCCGAATAGGGCAACGGCCGGCGCGCTGGGGACGGACACCCGAAAGTGACCGCCGCGGCCGCCCCAGATCGCCATCTCCGCCAGCGCGACCGCGAGGCCGCCGCCGCTGACGTCCTGGGCCGCCGTGACCAGGCGGGCCGCGATCGCGTCGCGGACGAACGCCTGGACCGCGGCCTCCGCGGCGAGGTCCAGGCCCGGCAGGTCGTCCTCGGTGGCCAGCCCCGCGACCGACGCGTAGGCGCTCCCGCCCAGGCCGGGCCCGGCCGCGCCCGCGAGCAGGGCGATGTCACCGTCGGCGACGAACGCGGGTCCGACGAGGAGCGACACGTCGTCGAGCAGGCCCACGATCCCGATCACCGGCGTCGGTGCGATCGCCGATCCTGGTGCCTCGTTGTAGAGCGAGACGTTGCCGCCCGTCACGGGCAGCCCCAGCGCCCGGCACGCGTCGCCGAGACCCCGGACGGCCTCCCGGAGCTGCCAAAAGGACTCCGGACGCGTCGGGTCGCCGAAGTTCAGGCAGTTCGTGACGCCCAGCGGGCGGGCCCCGGTGACCGAGACGTTCCGGGCCGCCTCGGCCACGGAGAGCGCGGCGCCAAGGTACGGGTCGAGCGCGCTCACGGCCTCGTTGCCGTCCGTGGTCGCGACGAGCGCACGCCGCGTGCCCTTGACGCGGAGGACCGCAGCCCCGCCGCCGGCCGTGCCGACCGTGTTCGTGCCCACGTGCCGGTCGTACTGCTCCGAGATCCACGCTCGAGAGGCCAGGTTCGGGCTGCCGAGAAGCCCGAGCAGGACGGCGCCGGGGTCCGTGCCGCCCTCCGGGAGCGTGTCGGCGGCGGTCTCCGGGACCCCGGGCGCCGGCGCGCCCCGCCGACGGGCAGGCGGCGCGGCGAGCTGCTCGAAAACGATGGCATCCGACGCGAGCGCGCGCGCCGGGATCCGCGCCAGCTCGTGGGCGCCGGGGTTCGGCGCACCGTCGGCCGCGAGGCCGCCCTCGATCACCGCGATGTCGCCGTCGTCGGTGACGCGGCCGATCACGGCGCATGGGATCCCCCACCGGGCGCAGATCGCCGCGATCGCGGGCAGCTGCTCGGCCCGCGCGATGACGACCATGCGCTCCTGCGACTCGCTGATCAGGACCTCGAACGGCGCCATGCCCGGCTCCCGCCGCGGGATCGCGTCCAGGTCGACGCGGATCCCGGTCCCGGCGCGGTCCGCGGTCTCCGAGACGCCGCAGGTGATGCCGGCCGCGCCGAGATCCTGCAGGCCCTCGGCGAGGCCGGCCGCGACGATCTCCAGGGTTGCCTCGATGAGCAGCTTCTCGGCGAACGGGTCGCCCACCTGGACGGCCGGCCGCTTCGAGGGATCCTGGGCTCCGAACGTCGCCGAGGCGAGGACGGACGCGCCGCCGATCCCGTCGCGCCCGGTCGCCGACCCGTACAGGATCACGAGGTTCCCGGGGCCGGGCGCGGCCGCCCGCATGATCGCGTCCTCGCGCACCAGCCCGATCGCCATCACGTTCACGAGCGGGTTGCCCTGGTAGGACGCGTCGAAGACCAGCTCCCCGCCGACCGTCGGGACCCCCACGCAGTTGCCGTAGCCGCCTACCCCGCGCACGACCCCGTTGACGAGGTGGCGCGTCCGGGCATCCGCCGGGTCGCCGAAACGGAGCGCATCGAGGACGGCGATCGGACGCGCCCCCATCGCGAAGATGTCGCGCAGGATGCCCCCGACGCCAGTGGCCGCACCCTGGTATGGCTCCACCGCTGACGGGTGGTTGTGCGACTCGATCTTGAAGGCGACCGCCCAGCCATCGCCGATCCGCATGACGCCGGCGTTCTCGCCGGGGCCCGCGACTACGTCGGGACCGCCGGTCGGCAGCGTCCGCAGGAGCGGGCGGCTGCTCTTGTAGGAGCAGTGCTCGCTCCACATCACGCTGAACATGGCGAGCTCGAGGTCGTTGGGAACGCGGCCCAGCTTCGCCTCGATCGCGCGAAGCTCCTCGTCGGTCAGCCCGAGCGCGCGGTGGAGCGGCGCGGGGACGACGGCCTGCGCCAGGTCTGCGGTCACCCCGCGACCGCCCCGCCGGACGTCCCCGCCGATTCGACGAGGGACTGGAGGACGAGCATCCCGTCGGCCGACCCGAGCAGCGCGTCGGCGGCCCGCTCCGGATGTGGCATGAGGCCGGCCACGTTCCCGGCGGCATTGATGACGCCGGCGATCGCCCGGAGCGACCCGTTCGGGTTCGCCCGACCCGCGGCAGCGGCCGGCGACGCTGCCTCGTCGACGTATCGGAAGAGGACCTGGCCGTCCCGCTCCAGCGCGTCGAGCGTCGCCGCGTCGGCGTAGTAGCAGCCCTCGCCGTGGGCGACCGGCATCCGGAGAGGGCCGCCCGCGGGAACCCGGTGCGTGAAGGCCGTATCGGTGCGCTCGGCGCGAATCGCCACGTCCCGACACACGAACCGCAGGGATCGGTTGCGGAGGAGCGCGCCCGGGAGGAGGCCGGCCTCGGCGAGGACCTGGAAGCCGTTGCAAATCCCGAGCACGAGGCCGCCATCGGCCGCGTAGCCGGCAACGGCTCGCATGACCGGGCTGAAGCGGGCGATCGCGCCGGCCCGGAGGTAGTCGCCGTAGGCGAAGCCACCGGGCAGGACGACCGCGGCCACGCCCTGGAGGTCGGCGTCCTCGTGCCACAGCTCGACCGGTTCGGCGCCGGCCCGGGTCAGCGCCCAGGCCGTGTCCGTGTCGCAGTTCGAGCCCGGGAAGACGACGACGCCGACCCGGACGCTCACCCACCGGCCTCCGAACGCGCCGCCGAGATGGCACTGAGCGACTCGATCGCGTACTGCTCGATGAGGGGGTTGCAGAGCAGCTCCCGGGCCAGCTCGTCCACGATGCCGCGAGCGGCCGCGGCGTCCGGCGCGTCCACCTGCAGCTCGACACGGCGGCCGACGCGAATCCCGCCGATCCCGGACAGGCGGAGGTGCGGCAGGCTCTGCTCCACGGCCCGTCCCTGCGGGTCGAGGATCCCGTCCTTGGGGAGGACGTTGACGGCGAACCGGAAGCGCGTGGCGGTGACCTCGGCATTCATCGGGCGATGACGTCCTCCTCGAGATAGCGGGCGAAGCTCGCCCCGGTGATCCGCTCGAACGCCTCGACATAGCGGGCCCGGGTCCCGGCGACGACGTCGTCGGGCAGGGCCGGGCCCGGGTCGGTCCGGTCCCACGCTTCGCGGTCCAGCCAGTCGCGCACGTACTGCTTGTCGTACGAGGGCTGCGGGCCCCCCGGCGCGTACGCCGACGCATCCCAGAAGCGCGACGAGTCCGGGGTGAGGACCTCGTCGGCAAGGACGAGCGTCCCATCGCGCGCGAGCCCCATCTCGAGCTTCGTGTCGGCCAGGAGGATGCCGGCCCGTGCGCAGGCTGCCGACGCGTGCGCGTAGACGCGCAGCGCCACGTCACGGATCTCGTCCGCGAGCCGGGCCGCGTCGCGCCCGGGAGCGGCGAGGCGATCGACGAGCCCGTCGAACGAGATCGGCTCGTCGTGGCCGGCCTCGGCCTTCGTGGATGGGGTCAAGATCGGCGCCGGGAGCCGGTCTCCCTCGCGCAGGCCCGCCGGCAGCCGGAGCCCGGAGACGGCGCCCGTGGCGACGTAGTCCTTCCAGCCGCCGCCCGCGAGGTAGCCGCGGACGACGATCTCGACCGGGAGCATCTCGAGGCGCCGGCAGAGCAGCATCCGGCCGCGGAGCTCCGGCGTCCGCGCCGCCCACGTCGCCGGGAGCGACGCGGGGTCGGACCCGAGGAGGTGGTTCGGCACGATCCCGGCCGTCTCGTCGAACCAGAAGCGCGACAGGCCGGTCAGCACCTTCCCCTTGTCGGGGATCGGCGTCGGCAGGACCACGTCGAAGGCGGAGATCCGGTCCGAGGCGACCAGGAGCAGCCGGTCCGCATCCACCGCGTACAGGTCGCGCACCTTGCCGGAGCGGATGAACGCCCTCGTCGCGCTCACCGCGCGGTTGCCGGGTCGATGGCGTCGAGCCGCGCGATGACCGCCGGCACGTGGACGAGGAACCCAGCGTCCTCGAAGCAGGCGTCCAGGCGCGCCAGGGTCAGGCGCTGGGCGACGATCGCGTCGGTCGCGAGGAGATCGCGCAGCGGGCGTCGCTCGTCGGCGGCCCGCATGGCGTTCCGCTGGATGATCGTGTACGCCTCCTCGCGCGAGAGGCCGCCCTCCTCCACGAGCGCGACCAGGACGCGGGACGACGCGTGGAGGCCCAACCCCCGGTCGATGTTCTCGCGCATGCGATCCGGCCGGACGACGAGCCCCTGGACGAGGCCCGTCATCTTCGCGAGCATGTAGTCGAGGAGGATGGTGGCGTCCGGGAGGAGCACCCGCTCGGCGCTGCTGTGGCTGATGTCGCGCTCGTGCCAGAGCGGCTGGTTCTCGAACGCAGCGCCCGCGTAGCCGCGCAGGAGGCGCGCCAGCCCGGCGATCCGCTCGCACAGGATCGGGTTGCGCTTGTGGGGCATCGCGGAGCTGCCCTTCTGCCCGGCCCGGAACGGCTCCATCAGCTCCCCGATCTCGGTGTGCTGGAGGTTCCTGACCTCGGTCGCGAAGCGCTCGAGCGACCCGCCGGTGATCGCGATCGCCGCCATGACCGCCGCGTGCCGGTCCCGCTGGACGATCTGCGTGCTCACGGGGTCCGCGGCGAGCCCGAGATCGGCCAGGACCTCCGCCTCGAGGTCGGGGGCCAGCTGGCTGTACGTCCCGACCGGCCCGGAGATCTTGCCGGTCGCGATGTCGTCGAAGGCGCGCGCCAGGCGGGCGCGGTCGCGATCGAGCTCGAACGCCCAGCCAGCCAGCTTGAGCCCCAGCGTGGTGGGCTCGGCGTGGACCGAGTGGGTCCGGCCCATCATCACGGTGCCGGCCTCGGCGCGAGCCCGCGCAACGAGGGCAGCGAGAAGCCGGTCGGCGCCAGCCAGAAGCAGGGTGCCGGCAGCGCGCAGCTGGAGCGCGAGGCCCGAGTCCACGACGTCACTGCTCGTGAGCCCGAGGTGGAGGAACCGGCCCTCCGGACCGACGGACTCCGCGACCTGGCTCACGAAGGCGATGACGTCGTGATCGGTGGTCCGCTCGATCTCGGCGATCCGCTCGACATCGACGCGGGCCCGGCGCTCGATGGCTGCGTAGGCCTCCGCCGGCACCGTCCCGCGGAAGACCTGCGCCTTGGCCACGGCGAGCTCCACGCGGAGCATCGCCGCGAAGCGGGCCTCCTCCGACCAGACGGCGCCCATCTCGGCGCGCGTGTATCGGCGGATCACCGCGGCCTCCCTGCGGTGGCCGGAGCGGCCGGCGTCGTGGCCGCGATGTCGTGACGGCGCTGGAGCCCCTCGAACGCGATCGCATCCGCGGCGAGCTCCGCGGCCGCCCGCGCCGCAGCGAGGTCCGGGCCCGTTCCCACCACGGTGAGGACGCGCCCGCCGTGGACGCGCCACGTCCCGTCCGGGTCGCGGGTCGTTCCCGCGTGGACGACGAGACCGCCGCGGGCGTCTGCCTCGATGAGCCCGGTGATCGCGTCTCCGGGCCGCGGCGCCGACGGGTATCCGGCCGCGGCGAGCACGATGCCGACGGCCGCCTCGGGGCTCGCCGGGAGGAGGCTGCCGGTGATCCCGGCCTCCGCCGCGGCCGCCGCGAGGCGACCCTCCGCGGCCGCCAGGAGGAGCGGCACGAGCGGCGTGGCACACCGCCGCAGGATGACCTGCGCCTCGGGGTCGCCGAAGCGCGCGTTGCACTCGAGCAGCAGAGGGCCGTCGTCCGTCAGGATCAGCCCGGCGTAGAGGGCACCCCGGAAGGGCGTGCCGCGGCGGGCGAGCTCCGCGAGGAGCGGGACGTGGAACGCCGCGACGATTCCCGCGACGTCCGCGTCGGGGAGGTCCGGCAGCGGGCTGTAGGCGCCCATCCCGCCGGTGTTCGGCCCCGCGTCACCGTCTCCGAGCCGCTTGTGGTCCCGGGCAGCGGGCAACGCGAGGGCCGCCGTCTCGTCCGCGAGGACGATGACGCTCGCTTCGGGCCCGCGGAGCCGCTCCTCCACGACGACCCGGACGCCGGTCGACCCCGCCGCGACGTCGCCGAAGATCGCGTCGAGCGCGGCCAGCGCCTCGTCGAACGTCTCGCAGACGGTGACGCCCTTGCCGGCGGCGAGGCCGTCTGCCTTGATCACGATCCCCCGCCCCGCGGCGTCGAGCGCGGCCGCAAAGGCGACCGCGGGGCGCTTCGCCGCGAACGCGCCGGCATGCGCCATTCGCACCCCGGCCGCGTCCGCGAGCTCGTGACAGAACGCCTTCGAGCTCTCGATCCGTGCGGCGGCCGCGGACGGCCCGAACGTGGGGATCCCCGCGGCGACGAGCGCGTCCGTGACGCCCGCGGCGAGCGGCGCCTCGGGGCCGATGACGGCGAGGTCGACCCGTGCACCGAGGGCAGCCGCGACGACCGCGGCCGGGTCGAGCGGGTCGCCCGCGGCGATCGAGACGCCGGGCACGCTCGCGATCGCGTCGCTGCCGGGGAGCGCGAGGACGAACGTGACGCCGGGCTCCCCGGCCAGCCGGATCGCCAAAGCGTGCTCGCGGCCGCCCGCGCCCACCAGCAGGATGCGGCGTGGCGTCATCCGGCGTGGCGTCCGGGCGGGTCCCATCAGCCCCGGCCGGAAGCCAGGGGGCGGTCGTCGAGCATCACCGTCTGGGTGCGCTCCGGTCCGACGGAGACGAGCGTGATCGGGACCCCGGCCAGCTCCGCGAGCGCCGCCACGTAAGCCCGGGCGTTGGGCGGAAGTTCGTCTGGCGTCCGCGCCCCGTGGATCTCCTCCGGCCAGCCCGGGAAGGTCTCGTAGACCGGCACCGCGCGGGCGACCTCCTCGGCCGAGGCAGGCCAGCGCTCGACGCGGCGGCCGTCGATGTCATACGCGACGCAGAGGCGGATCTCGTCGATCCCGGAGAGGATGTCCAGCTTGTTGAGGATGATGCTGCTGACGCTGTTGACGTCGACCGCGTACCGCAGCGGCACGGCGTCGAACCACCCCACGCGCCTGCGCCGGCCGGTCGTGGTCCCGAACTCGTGACCGCGCATGGCGATCCCCTCCCCGACCGCGTCGAGGAGCTCCGTCGGATACGGGCCGGCGCCGACTCGCGTCGTGTACGCCTTCATGATGCCGATGACCGCCGAGACCTGGAGCGGGCCGATCCCGCCGCCCGTGCAGGCGCCGCCTGCCACCGGGTTGGATGAGGTCACGAACGGGTACGACCCGTGGTCGAGGTCGAGCAGCGTCCCCTGGGCGCCCTCCAGGAGCACATGGTCGCCGGCCCGGAGCGCGTCCTGCACGAGCGTCGTCGTGTCGGCGATCTGCCCGCGGAGGCGCACTCCCCAGCTGAGGGCCGACTCGACGAGGGCCTCGACGGCGAAGGGCCGGCCCTTGTCGCCCAGCTGCGCCAGCCATGCGTTCTTGTCCGGCACGAGGCGTCCGAGCTTGCGCCGGAGCGCCGCCTCGTCGAGCAGGTCCTCCATCCGCAGTCCGACCCGCGAGGCACGGTCCGCGTATGCCGGCCCGATCCCGCGGTTGGTCGTGCCGATGCCGTCGCGGCCCAGGCGCGCCTCGGATGCGCGGTCCTCGGCGACGTGGTACGGCATGATCACGTGGCAGGCATGCGAGACGCGGACCCGGCTCGTGTCCACGCCACGGGCGGTCAGCGCGTCGAGCTCGCCGATCAGCGTGGTCGGGTTGACCACGACCCCGGGGCCGATCAGCGGCACGATGTGCGGATAGAGCACGCCGCTCGGGACGAGGTGGAGCTTGAAGACCTCCGAGCCCAGCACGATCGTGTGGCCGGCGTTGTCGCCGCCCTGGTAGCGGACGACCCAGCTGACCTGCCCGGCCAGGAAGTCGGTCGCCTTGCCCTTGCCCTCGTCGCCCCACTGGAGCCCGACGATCACCGTGGCCGGCATGGTCGCTCCTGTGCGGGCCCCGCGTCTGGACAATAAGAAAGGCCCTCAGCACGCGCGCCGGGGACCTGCAGGGTAGCCCCTCCCGATCGGTCGACACCGCGTCCGCGGTGCCCGGCTGGGCAGATGGCCACTCGGTTCATGGGGTGACCGAGATGCCGGCCTCGGACAATCGCTCGCTCCTTCGGGGGGGTCGATCGACCCACGGCGTCGGGACCCGGGGAGTATACCAGCGGGCATCCGGGCGATCCCGAGTCGCCCCGGACCGTGGCCCGGGACGCCGTGGCCGCCCGCCGGAGAGACGTGGCGGGCGGCCCCGCCCGGGACTTCCAGCGTACCCGGCGCAGTACCTTCGGGGCGGGCGCTTTGGGCCGGTCCAGCAGGTACCGTTGCGGCGTGATACGCGCCCTCAGCGGGTTGGGGTTGCTGGCTCCCATCGCCTTCCTCGCCCTGGGGCTCCTCGTGAGCTCTGCGGGCCGCTCGACGACCGGCGGGCTCGAGACGAGCGCGCTGCTGGCTGCCGCGGTCCTGGGCGCCGCCCTCACCGCGGCGGTCGCGAGCCTCTGGATCCGGGCCCGCGTGATCCCGGTGGTCAGCGCGGCCGAGCGCCTCGCCGACGGCGAGCTCACGACCCTCGTGCCCGCGCAGAACAGCGGCATCGACGGACGGCTCGGACGCGCGGTCGCCAAGCTCGGCGCCACGCTTGCGACCACGCACGACGCGGCCACCGTCGACCGCCTGACCGGGATCGCCAATCGCCCGGCACTGCTGGGCATGCTCTTCGGGGAGGTCGAGCGGGCCGCCCGCTACAACCGGCCGCTCTCGGTCGGCTTCGTCGACATCGACCTCTTCAAGGCGGTCAACGACTCCCACGGCCACCACGCGGGCGACATCGTGCTGCGCGGCGTCGCCGACGTGCTCCGGACGAACCTGCGGGCGACGGACATGCTCGGCCGATACGGTGGCGAGGAGTTCATGCTCATCCTCCCCGAGACCGGCGTGGAGGACGCGGCCTCGCTCTCCGACAAGCTGCGCGTGCTGGTCGGCCGGGCGCGGTTCCGGATCGACGACGAGCTCACGGTCGAGGTGACCGTCTCCATCGGCGTGGCCGGGGGACTCGGGAGCAACCTTCACATCGACGAGCTCGTCCGGGACGCGGACGCGGCCATGTACTCGGCGAAGTCGCTCGGGCGCAACCAGGTCTACGTCTTCTCCGAGCCAAGCGACGACGCCAGGATCCCGCGCGCTCCGATCTCCACGGACGGCAGGGCGCGCGCGACCGACGTCGCGCAGCTCGCCCGGCTGGCCGCGGAGCAGGCGCTCATCACCACCCTCACCCCCTACCCGAACCACCGGGGACATGCGTCCGCGCTGATCGCCACGCTGTCGGTCGGGATGGCACGCCGCCTCGGGCTTCCCGACCCCGAGGTCGACCGTGTCCGCCTGGCGGCCCTGCTCCACGACGTCGGCAAGCTGGCCCTTCCCGAGGAGATCCTGGAGAAGCCGTCCGCGCTCACGGCCATCGAATGGCAATCCGTGGTCCAGCACCCCCGGATCGGTCAGGTGATCCTGGAGCAGGCGTCCGTCCTCCGGGACGCGGTCCCGATCGTCCTCCATCATCACGAACGATTCGGCGGGCACGGCTATCCATACGGGCTGCGTGGGCTGGAGATCCCGCTCGGCGCGCGGATCGTCGCGCTCGCGGACGCGTACGACGCGATGACGGCCGACCGCCCGTACAAGCACGCCATGACGCACGCCCAGGCGATCCGCGAGATCCAGCGCCACGCGGGAACGCAGTTCGATCCCGACGTCGTGACGGTGTTCTGTGACCTCTACGCCGCCGAGCGACCGATCGCCGACCCCGCGATCGTCCGCGGGACCGCGACCCCGATCGCCGCGACCCACCGGCTGACCGGCCACCCGATCCACGCGGCGAGCTGAACCGGGCGATCGACGCCGCCACGGTCCGCGCCGCGAGTTGACCCGGGCGATCGACGCCGCGAGCCGCGCCCGGAGCACAGCCCTCGGCCGATAAGGGCGCGTGCAGGAGCGGGTGCGATCCGGTTGATCGGCGCCTGCGAGGATCTTGTCGCGGCACGCCCGACCGATCGTCCATCCGGGCGCGCCGCCCGCCCGCCGAGTCGCCCGCCGTGCGAACGCAGGGCCGGACCGGGAATTCGGCCGGCCAGGAGGGATCGGATCGATGAACAAGGTCCTGCTCACCGGGCGCCTGACACGCGACCCGGAGCTGCGCGTCCTCGCGAGCGGAAAGAACGTCACGACGTTCTCCATGGCAACGAACGAGTACGTCGGCAATGGCAAGGAGAAGGCCGAGTTCCACTCGGTGGTGACCTGGGACCGGCTTGCCGACATCTGCGCCAGCTACCTCGGCAAGGGGATGACCGTCGCGCTCGAGGGCCGCATCCAGACCCGGCAGTGGGACGACGACCGCGGCGCGCACCACTGGAGGACCGAGATCGTGGCGAGCGCCGTCGAGATGCTCTCGGGCAGGCGCAAGAAGGACTACGCGGCCGACGCGCTGGCCGTCCAGGCGAATGCGCTCGGCGTCCAGCCAGCCGTCGAGTCCGGCCGCGGTGACGATGACGACGACGCGGAGCCTGGCGTGGCGCCCGGCGACCCGGAGCCGGAGGCAGCCGTCCTCGTCGCCTGATAAACGAACGGTCGCAACCGCATGGTCCAGCCGCACGGTCCGGCCGCGACGGGCGCCGTCCTCCCCTCCGGCGCCCGTCGCGCATCCGCGCCACTCGACGCCCGGCGCCCGGCGCTCTTGCCAGCGGGAACTCGCGGCAGG
>Ga0209638_1000715_pt1 | contig 21839 bp, 18 predicted proteins | sample BarGraNGADG00211_FD_184490 | JGI IMG/M metagenome (GOLD analysis project Ga0209638, IMG submission 184490) | Arctic peat soil microbial communities from Barrow, Alaska - Barrow Graham LP Ref core NGADG0002-211 (SPAdes) (version 2) | ecosystem: Environmental > Terrestrial > Soil > Wetlands > Peat...
GACATCTTTTGCTTAAATCGTTTTGGGCAAATGAGGCAGTGTTTCAGATGATGATGATTTCATACAATCTGTTTTTACTGTTCAAATTTGATTCTCTATGCATTTCAGAATACAGGCAGCAAATCAAGACATTCCGTTTGAAGTATATTTTTCTGGCTGCGAAGATCATCAGAATGGCACGATATGTGGTGATGAAGCTCCCGGCAAAATATCCATATAAAGATGTGTATGAATAATGCCTGGCATAACTTTTCTCCTAAAATATTCCGGATAGTTATTTTATTTAATTGGGACGTTGAAAACGTTTCAGAATATTCGGTTTTGAGAAATTAATTGCGAAAATATATGCGGAATGGCAAAACGATGCTAAACTTATCAAAGTTCCGTCAAAATTTTCACCCAGTTTGGGCGAAAATGATGGTAAATTTATTTCGACGTGGAATTTCGGTAATATCCCCTAATTAAAAAGCAACTGCCCGGCTTTTGGAGCTCAACAGTAATTATGCCACAACAGGTTCGCAAAGATGCACTGATCATATTTATTTTGTTGGCTTTTGTCTTTGCTTATTTTTATCAGGACGGTGGTTATAATGGGAATTCCCGCTTTGGTTTGATATTTGCCATTGTTCAAGAGGGGCGTCTTTCAATTGATTCCTACCATGACAAAGTGGACACCAAGACAGGCGACGAAGCTTATTACAACGGTCATTATTATTCAGATAAGGCCATAGGTCCATCTTTGCTGGGGACTGCCTTTTACGTGCCCTTATATTGGATGAAACTAACTCTAAATCATCCCAGTCTGGTCACCACCATGAAGCAGATTTTAACTTTCCTGGTTATTGGGCTTCCATCAGCCTTTGCTGGAAGTCTCATATACATCCTATGCTTATATTTATCTAAAAGCCGTTTTAGGGCCTTTGTAGTCACCCTGGCAATCACCTTGGGAACCCTGTACCTACCTTACAGCGTGATCTTCTTCAGTCACCAATTCACTTCAGCCTTGCTCTTTAGCGCCTTCTTTATGATATTTCTTCTAAAAAAGAAACCAGAGACTTGGAAAAACGGATATTTATGCCTTATCGGTTTGCTTCTGGGATGGGCGCTCATCAGCGAGTATCCTTCCGCAATAATTATATTTCCTTTGGTTATCTACTACTTTTCCATCGTTTGGAGAAATACTAACAACCGGAATTTGCGTTCAATACTCTTACCAACTTTAACCGCGATTATTCCGATATCAATCCAATTGCTTTATAACAAGTTGTGTTTCGGTAATTTCCTTTCTATAGCTTATACATATAGCGATAACCCATATTTTCGTACTTCCATGCAACAAGGTGTGATGGGTATACATTGGCCTGATTGGAATGCGCTCTACTACATGACCTTGCATCCAACCATGGGGTTGTTTTGGGAATCGCCGGTATTGCTTTTGTCCACAATCGGAGCGGGGGTTATACTCCTTGAGAATAGCTATCGGGAAGAAGCCATCCTGGTTTTATGGATCATATGTAGCTATCTTGTCATCATGTCAGGTTATTATATGTGGTGGGGAGGGTTCGCTGTGGGTCCGCGCCACATCATCCCGATACTGCCTTATTTCGTTTTTTTCTTGGCTTTTGTCCCCAAACGCTTCAATTGGCCGTTCGTAGGTCTGAGCCTGGTCTCCATTGGACAAATGCTGATTGCTGCAGCCAGCAATGTTCTAGTTCCCGACACGATGGTTTTGAAAATCAATACCCTAGGCTTTTTTGAATATTCGAACATCTATAATTATTGTTTGAAGCAGCTTATAGAAGGTAAATTCACCCAAAATCTGGGGCATCGCTTTTTGGGGTTAAATTCCTGGAGCAGTCTCATCCCCTTAGTGATTGTAATAGTAGGGGCCACCTTCCTTTTTTTCTGGATAGGACGGGATGCTAATAAGTGCTTGAAAACCACAAGTGTATAAAGCAAACGGCACCCCCTAATGATTAGCCCACCATGAATTGTCGCTTGGCACCCGTTGGGGAGCCTGAATATGCTTGGTCGCTAGCTTATATCCTATAAGATCTATAGTCTATATCAATAAGGAATTGAACTCTTAACCGCCTGGTTCACAATTGTTCTCCAATATTACATAACGTTCATGAATAACGAGCTGCCTTTGGTACCGGTGAAATACCTGGACTGCGAGGAGGAAAGGCTGGATGAAATCATTTTCCCCAGTCTGATACCAACTCATGCCAGCACCAACCCCATTTTTTCCTAAAGATACCCCCGGCATTTTTATTCTTGCGGGTGGCAAAAACTGACTGGGATGAAAAGAGAGCATTTGCCCTACTTAACTGATATTCCCGATTAAAGACCTTTTATAGACTCACAGTCCAGGCGTTTACCGATGGGGAAATTGTTCGGGCTGGTTGAAGTAAAATAGAGTACAAATGAAAACGTCGTCACCCCTCAGCCTCAAGGAACTGCTTGACCAGCTTCCTGAATATTACACGCTGGCCGACCGGGAATTAATCCAGCATGCCTACCGGATAGCAGAAAAAGCTCATGCAGGGCAGAAACGTGCGTCAGGAGAGCCCTATGTAAACCACTGCCTGGCTGTTGCCGCCATCCTGGCTGAATATTCCATGCCTGCCGACATTATCGCGGCAGGGCTGCTGCACGATACTGTAGAAGATACAACCATCAAGTATGAGGAACTACGCAGCGATTTCGGGGATGGAGTGGCAAACCTTGTTCAGGGGGTGACCAAGTTAACCCAATTACCGCGTGTCTCGCGCGGCGAGCACCAGGAAGAAGCCATGCGCAAGTCTGACGAGGCCGGAGCAAAAATTGAGGATGAAGCAGCAAAGCGCAACCGCAAACGCGATCTTGCCACAGAAACCCTGCGCAAGACTTTCCTGGCCATGGACAGCGATGTGCGTGTGGTGCTCATCAAACTGGCAGACCGACTGCACAACATGCGCACGCTGGGTGCATTCCCTGAGGCAAAGCGCCGCCGGATTTCCCGGGAAACCCTCGATATTTTCGCTCCCCTCGCCAATCGGCTGGGCATATGGCAGATCAAATGGGAACTGGAAGACCTGAGCTTCCGTTACACCAACCCGGACAAATATAAGGAAATAGCAGAACAACTGGCCGAACGGCGCGAGTCACGCGAAGCCGAGATCCTGGAAATATCCAAGGCAATTTCCAAACTGGTGGCCGCCTCGGGGATCAAGGTGGAGATTTCAGGGCGTTCAAAGCACATCTATTCCATATATCATAAGATGACGGAAAAAGGGAAATCTTTCGACCTGGTCCGCGACGTGCGCGGCATCCGGCTTATCGTTCCAGATGTGGCAGCCTGCTATACCGTTTTGGGCCTGATCCACACTCACTGGCGGCCCATGCCGGGTGAGTTCGATGATTACATCGCGGCTCCAAAGGATAATTTCTATCAATCCCTGCACACGGTCATCATCTACGACGATGGAAAACCAGTGGAGGTCCAGATCCGCACGCACGAGATGGACGAAAATGCCGAGATCGGCATTGCCGCCCACTGGCGCTACAAGGAAGGCGGCGAACGGGGTAAATACGACGAACGCATCAACTGGCTGAGACGGGTGATGGAGTGGAAGCAGGATGTGGACGATGCGCAGGAATTTGTCGACAGCATGAAGACGGATGTCTTCAAAGACCGCGTCTACGTCTTCACCCCGCACGGTGACATTATCGATCTCCCGGCTGGTTCAACACCCATTGATTTTGCTTACCACGTTCACACCACGGTTGGCGACCGCTGCCGGGGTGCGAAGGTGAATAATAAACTTATCCCGCTGGATTACACCCTAAAAACCGGCGAACAGGTGGAAATCCTGACCGCCAAACAGGGCGGCCCCAGCCGCGACTGGCTCAATCCAAACCTGGGGTTAGTGCGCACGCAGAGGGCGCGTTCAAAAATCAAGGCATGGTTCAAGAAACAGAACCGAGAGCAAAATGTCACCCAGGGCAAGGAAATACTCGAGCATGAAATCCAGCGGCTTGGCCTGGCTGAATTGGATGAGAACGGCCTAAAATCCCTTGCCCAGAATTTCCAGCGCAACCCGGAAGAACTTTATAACGCCATCGGCTGCGGAGACCTGACCATCGGACGGGTGGTCAACAAGCTGCTGGAGGCCAAAGAAAGCGACGATATCCTGGTCGTTGTTCCGGCGACCAGTGAAGCTGTTCCCTCCGAAGCTGTTACCGTGCTGGGATTAAAAGGCCTACTGACAGCCATGGCGAGGTGCTGCAACCCGACCCCCGGTGATGAGATCATCGGATATATAACCCGCGGGCATGGAGCGACCATCCATCGACAGGACTGTCCCAACATACTGCGGATCAAGGATCGAGAGCGGTTGGTTAAAGTCTCTTGGGGTGAAAATGTGCGAACCTACCCGGTGCCAATCCGCATACGTGCATTCGACAGGCAGGGGTTAATGGGCGACATCACCACCCTGCTCAACTCCGAAAGCGTAAATATTGTGGATGTGCAGGTAGGCGTCAGTAAAAACCTGGCGGATTTGCGACTTGTGATCGAAGTGAGGGACATTAACCAATTGAGCCGCATGCTGGCCCGCATTGAAAATCTCCCCAACGTTTTGGAAGCCCAGCGCGTCAGGGCAGGATAATTTGAATCCACTTTTTCAAGTTTCGCAATTTTATATACCCCCCGGTTTCATAGACCTTGGGCTTGGGGATCCACAATTGTCGCTCCTGCCTTTCGACCTTTTGCGAACAGCTGCGGAAGAACGTTTCAAGCAACGCGAGATCGAGTTCCTCCAATATGGTACCGAACAAGGCGATGGCACCTTCAGACAATCGCTGGCAGCATTTTTAACCCATGCTTATTTATTTCCAGTCGAACCGGACAGCCTGTTCATTACCAACGGCGCCTCGATGGGACTGCATCTCATCTGTACCCTGTTTACCCGACCGGGCGACACAATTTTTGTCGAGGAGCCGACATATTTCCTGGCTTTGCGCATATTTACGGATCATGAATTGCAGGTAGTCCCGATCCGCACCGACGAAAACGGGTTAGTCATCGAAAACCTTGAAGAAAAGCTGGCCGAATACAATCCGAAATTCCTTTACTTTATCCCAACCTTCCAAAATCCCACCGGTCATACGTTGCCTGCCGGACGGCGCAAGAAGTTATTGAGAGTAAGCCGCCAACGTGATTTCCTGCTGGTGGCTGATGAAGTCTATCATTGCCTGAGTTACTCGGGAGAAGTTCCCAGACCTTTCGCAGCAGATGCCAAATCCGGAAATGTCATCTCCCTGGGTTCCTTCTCAAAAATATTGGCACCCGGTCTGCGGCTTGGATGGATACAGACCGACGAAAAGATCGTGCAACGATTAGTAACCAGCGGCTTGCTGGACAGCGGCGGCGGGATGAACCCCTTCACTTCCGCGATCGTCCGCCAGGTTTTGGAAAATGGCGGCCTTGACCATAACATCGCCAAATTGAAGGCGATCTACAGCCAGCGCGTTTCGATCATGGATGCCGTTCTGCTCCAGCACATCCCCCAAGCTGAATACAGCGTACCAAAAGGCGGCTATTTTTTCTGGATCCACCTCCCAAATACGATCAATACCATGGAGCTTCGACGCAAGGCAGAGGATTTCAAGGTCGGATTCAGACCGGGAGCGCTCTTCTCCTGCCAGAAAGGAATGCAGGACTACATCCGGTTAAGTTTTGTTTTTTACGAACCCGATCAATTGGAACAAGGGATACTGCGGCTTAAACGGAGTCTTGAAAATTCCGAATATTAACCAAGGATGTGAGTCAAAGGAGCCTGGGGGGAGCGGATGTTATAATCTTCAACATGCCATGGTATTTGCGCCTGTTAAGGGGAATCGAAATCAGCCTGTACGCCATTTTCTTTGCCGGTCTGCTGGGGGGCAGCAGTTTGATGGTTTCCACAAAGCCATCCGAAGCCGCCCGGCGTTATACCCGGTCGGTGGAGTTCGATTACGTTTCCTGGACGCTGGAAGCATTCGCCGTCAAGCTGGACCAGGCTGTTCTGGGGACTCCTTATTATTTCCCCGAAATATCCCGGCACCAAATCGTAGTGGTTTACCTGCACCTGATGGATGCCATTCTCTCCGACGAAAATAAAATAAACTTAATGTTTTCAGACCCGAAAATCTCGAATCCTCCAGTGGCTTCTCAGCCCCTGCAAGCACAACTCAACGGGCTCGAAGCGCAGCAACGCCAGCTTTCCCCGCTGGCAGAGGCCGTGCTCCAGGATCAAATTTCGGCTACGCTCGCGGACCTGGGTTTGACCACCGGCGGCCAACCGCTGCCCCCGGTCCTATTCCACATTTCCCCGCTGCCTTATGACCTTATCATCTCACCCCGGGATAAAATCCAGCAGGATGCAGCGATTTCCCTGGTTCCAGATTTAAGCGTTGACCAACAAAATAACCTTGAAACCCAGGTGGATTCCGGCTTGAACGTTTCGTCTCTGGTGGTACCGGTGGGTGGAATTGGTTCCTACCCAACCATGGTAATGCGCACCACGGCGCTGGACTGGCTTTCCGATACCATCGCCCACGAATGGACCCACAATTGGCTCAGTCTGCGCCCGCTTGGTCTGAACTACGATACCACCCCCGAACTCCGCACGATGAACGAAACCACTGCATCCATTTCAGGGAATGAGATATCCGTTCTCGTTTTAAAAAAGTATTACCCCGAACTTGCGCTTGAATACAACATTCAAAATGTCAGCCTGCCGCTCAATCAACCCCAGGCTAATTTCAACTTCAATAACGAAATGCATGTCACCCGCGTCCACGTAGACGAACTGCTCGCCCAGGGTAAAGTGACAGAGGCTGAAGCTTACATGGAACAGCGCCGCCAGTTCTTTTTCGATAACGGATACGCAATCAGAAAACTCAACCAGGCCTACTTCGCTTTCTATGGTGCTTACGCGGATGTTCCCGGTGGCGCGGCGGGCGAAGACCCGGTAGGGCCGGCTGTACGTGCCCTGCGGGCGAAGAGCGCCAGCCTGACCGATTTCTTGAAAACCATTTCCCAAATGGACTCCTTCCAGCAACTACAAGCCGCGGTATCTCCGGGAGGGTGAGCTCAAATGCGAAAATTAATCGGAATTCTCCTGGCCTGTGTGTTTATCCTGCCCTCCTGCAGCCCAGTATCTGCATCCGTCACACCAGTTCCGAGTGAAATCCCAAACCCTACGCGACCGCCAGCCACCCCGGCGTCCAGCGCCTGTACACTGCTTCACTCCCCGATCACTCCCCAAGCGGCCCTGGCTGCTGAGTTTGAGGGTCGAGGTCATGTCAGCGGACCGGTGGATGCGCCAGTCACCATCATCGCTTTCAGCAATTACCAATGCCTGCAATGCGCTTTCCTGGCAGCCAGCCTCAGGCAAATCCGTTTGACTCATCCAAACGATGTGCGCCTGGTATATATTCACGCTCCACAATTGGGGAACGATAAAGATAATTTCGCAATCCAGACCGTTGAGTCAGCCGATCTGCAAGGCAAATTTTGGGAGATGAGCGACCTGCTCTTTGAGAAACAGGCCGATTGGTTCAGTTTATCGCCCCAGGATTTCGAAGGATGGACAATAACCCAGGCTGCAAGTCTTGGAATGAACCCAACCCAGTATAAGACTGATTTCGAGAGCCAAGTGGTGCAAGACCGCCTTCAGCAAGCCGTTCAATCGGTTGCACAACAACCGTTTGCCACGCCGCGCTTGTTCGTCAATAGTAATTCACCATACACCGGGCTTGCCGATTTTGCGAGCCTGGACACGGTAGTGCGCATGGACGCACTGGTTGCCCGGCAATTCAGCACCTGTCCTCCAAATCGCATCGACCCGCTAAAACAATACATTGCCACTCTACATACAACCAAGGGGGACGTGGTTTTCCAGCTCTACCCGGAAAAAGTCCCCGCGGCGGTAAATAATTTCGTTTTTTTAGCAAGGAACGGCTGGTACGACGGCATCACCTTTTACCGTGTTCTTCCCACCGACAGGGTGATGAGCGGTGATCCCAGCGATACCGGATTGGGAAACCCCGGGTATCTCTTCGAGACAGAAATTGCCGCAGGGCTGAGTTTCAACCAGCCGGGCATGCTGGCAATGGACAACGACGGTCCGGGCACGAATGGCTCCCGATTCTTTATCACCCTGGGATCGAATCCGCAATTAAACGGACAATTCACCATCATCGGGAAGGTGTTGACCGGCCTGGAGGTTTTATCTGCGCTAACTCCACGGAACCCTCAGCCCGGGATTTATCTTCCACCGGGTGATGAATTGATCAGTGTCAGCATCCAGGAACAATAGGCATCTCCATGGAATCCAACCTTAACTTGAACCATCGCCGCGACAACATTTTGATCCTTTTCAGCAGTCTCGGAATCCTGGGGCTGCTAATCCGAGGGGCCTACCTTGCGGTTACCGGGATTATTTATTTTGATCCGGCAGATGTCACAAGCCTGGCATCAAGCATGCTGGACGCACTCGCCATGTTATTCTGTGCGGGGCTGCTTCTGCCAATGCTGGTTTACTCCGTCAGACGACTGAGGGGGAAGGTTATTCCGCCAACCGCCATCAGACCTGTCAAGTTCTGGCAAGTGTGCGGCTTACTCGCAGCCTGGGTGGCGGTGGTAATCATCGGAACAATCCTGGACAGTTCGTTCGCTTATGGCTGGATCGTGGCGGCACCGCTGTTCCTGCTGGGCATCAGCCTCCCCATCCTCTGCCTGGTCTGGGTGGGAGTGGGTGGCATTCCAGTTGGATCCCGGCGGCGGGTGTGGTCCGTTTTTGGTTTTGGACTGGTCGGAAGCACGCTTGCGGCGGTATTACTGGAATACCTGGTGATCGGTGCAGCCATTTTGCTGATCGGAATCCTGGCGGTGTCCAACCCTGACCTGCGCACAGTCATCAACCAGATTCGGACCCAGGTAGCAAATGCCAATTCCGGGGACATGCAGGCATTAATGACCACATTGGCTCCCTACCTCACTAATCCACTAATCATCCTTTCCATCCTGTTGTTCGCCTCCGTGCTGACACCCCTTATCGAAGAAGCCGCAAAGCCAGCAGTCGTCTGGTTCATAGGCAAACAGCTGCGATCCCCTGCTGAAGGGTTCGTATTGGGTGCGTTGTGCGGGGCCGGATTCGCGATGCTGGAGGGACTCATGGCTGCGAGCGGCGCCACGCAGTTGTGGGGTTTTGGCCTGGCAGGACGAGGTGCAGCTTCCCTGATGCATATCACCGGAAGTGGGATCATGGGTTGGGGGATCGCATCCGCCCGGTTGGAAAAACGGTATGGACGACTGGCGTTGAGCTACCTTGCCTCGGTAAGCATACATGGTCTATGGAACGGGGCTGCAATCCTGGCAGTCTATGGTTCATTGCGAGCAATGGCCCAGAACACCCTGCAGCTTGATCTTCCCAATGCATTGTTAGTTATGGGTGGAGTTGGGATCCTAATCCTGGAACTGGTTATCATGCTCACGGTATTTCCACTGATCAACCGCGCCTTGCGGAAATCGGTGCAGACTCCTGCCCAACCATTATTGAAATCTGATATAATCGCTCCGATTTCAAGTTCAACCGCGAGGGAAAAAAATGGATTTGATCCTAAAAGCAATTAACTTCGTCCTGCATATAAATACTTTCTTGAACGATATCATCACCCGCTATGGAGCCTGGACGTACGGGCTGTTATTCTTCGTAATTTTCATGGAAACCGGTTTTGTTGTGACTCCCTTCCTCCCAGGTGATTCGCTCATCTTTGCGGCGGCAACATTCGCAGCCCATGGACCGCTAAACCCATGGCTGTTGTTTATTATCCTGTCCATAGCAGCAGTAAGCGGGGATACGGCCAATTACTGGATCGGTCATACCATTGGCGCAAAAGCCTATTCGGGGGAGGTCAAATGGATCAAAAAGGAATATATGGACCGCACCCATATCTTTTTTGAGAAACACGGCGGCATGGCGATCTTCCTGGCACGGTTTGTACCTATTATCCGCACGTTTGCACCATTTGTTGCGGGGGTGAGTGAGATGCCGTATGGCCACTTTATCACCTGGAATCTTGTGGGTGGGGTGACCTGGGTGGCGACCTTTACATCACTTGGATACTTTTTCGGTAATATCCAATTCGTCCAGAAGAATTTCGAACTGGTCATCATTGTCATGGTGCTCATCTCATTCGTCCCGGCAGTGGTGGAATTTGTAAAGGCCCGGCAGGAAATAAAAGCACAAAAAGTTAAGAACGAGTTGTAACCAATCAAAAAAAGGTCTCCTGAAAAAGGAGACCTTTTGATAAATTAGCCAAGTCAGATATGGATCAGGGGGTAATTCCAAAAAAGCGCGGATACCAGTACCACAACACGTCTGCCGCAGGTTTGCCATGGATGGAAGCCGAGGCGTCCATCAACACTGCCGGAGGATAGTAGCCTCTACTGACAAAACCGGCCAGCCAGGGTCGTTCATTTACTGCCATCAGCAACGCCTGGTAAATATCCGCCTGGATCTGCAAATTGACCGGTCCCTGACTGCCGCCCGGTTGGAATAATGAGCTCACAGGCAATGAGGCGCTGGCAGCGTTATCCGCCGAAGGATAAGCCACAGCAAGGATGACCGGTTTTTTCAGGCTGGACTGGAACGGTTGCACGTCCGTGTCGAGCAACTGCCCGGCTGCAGCCTTGATATGATCCACGTCTGAACCAGCAATGGGGGCATACCAGAGCAGGTAAATCCCATCCAGGGTACCAGCAAAATCAGGGACGACCTTCAACCCGTCTGGATACGAGGTTGCCCAATAAATGCTGCCACCAAAGCGGCTGCGGACATCCGAAATGATGGTCTGCCAGCGTGCAGGCGCATCCGCTGGGACACCGGAACTGGTTCCGTTTATTTGACCACCCGGCAATGCAGGCGTAACCCAATCCCCGCCAAGTACAAGTGCCTGGGCACCAGCTTTCGCAGCCAGGTCAGCATGGTAATCGGCGAAGGCTGCATACCGTTCGAACCAGGAATTCCACCAGGTTGCGTCCCTTGGGGCAGATGACCAAAAGGAGTTCAAATCGCCAGGCAAATTTACAGCGGGGAAAAGGGCGACATTTAGGTTGGAAGCGCGGGCGCGGCTGACGGTATAAAGCGTATCTGTCCAAAGGGGATCAACACCGGGGACAGGCGAAAAGACAAAAGGCGCGGTCTGCCCAACCGTCCAGGAGGGGTCAACCACCAGCCAGTTGGCGTAGCGGCCTTTTACATCCTGGATCGCGAGCGAAGTCCAGGCCTGCCAAGTGGGGTTGTACCCTGAAAGGAACTCCACACCCGCCGTAAATCCCTGACGCGTAGTAACCGGTACCCCCATCAAGGTTGAAGGGGGCGGTGCCTGCAGCCAATTCCAGGTGGAAACGCTATCCTGCAGATCCTGCGGTACCAGGCTGGTTGAAACCAATCTCCCAAGCTGGCCATTTGACGTCTGCAAATCGTCCGTAACCCCACACTGGTCGTTGCGGCAATAACGGTACTGAAAATCGCCAAGCATGTCCAGGGGGCTATACAGCTCGTAAACCCATTTGTTGTTGCCCTGGGGCCACATCGGGATGGGTTCGGTCCAGCCGTAGGGGTTGAATTGGATCGAGAGGATGTCACTTGCAGGAGTTATGGCTGGTACGCTGGCTTCAAAAAGGATGGGCGAGGATGTTCCCGCCTGCCAGGTCTGGATGGCATCCTTTACCTGAATTGGTCCCGACGAAGCCGGGACGATCAACTGGCGAACGATGAACGTGCCGTCGGTATTATGCTCGGCATTCCAGAAACCATCTCCAAGAGTATATTTGTAGCGGATATCCGCTCCAACCGGGAGCAATATGGATAATGTGAGTGAGCCATCCGGTTGAGGAGAGAAAACCGGCATGCGAGTAGCGACCGTGCTCAATCCACCCTGCAGATCGCCAAATGTATTGCCCAACTGGTAGAGGTTGCCTGCCAGGCGGATGGGCGTATTTTGAACCGTGTCAGCAGGTACGGAAATGGTGAAGGTGACATTTACCATTTGCGCCGGGGTGAGAGAAATCGTAACTGGGGTGCGCTGTCCTGCTTCAATGCGGGCCCCCTGCTGAAAGGTCTGGTAGGTCCCGTCGATGGCATAGGCTACCAGGTTGTGGGTTCCAACGGGGAGATTTTCGATTGCAAAAGACCCGGTTGAGTCAGTCAAGGTTTGCTGACCCCCTGCGGATATAAGGATATCCGGGATGGGGGTGTTGCTGGATGCATCCACCACCTGACCGGTCAGCCGACCGGAGGGGCTGGAGAAACTGCCATCACTCCAGGAGGCTATCACGTCATCCGCCGCACCTGGTCCCGTGACTGCGTACATACGGTATCGCACGGGTTTATTGAAAGAGTCATTTTCCTGGAACGGGATAGTCCCCTGGCGGATATAGCGATATTTTATAATGCTGTTCAAAGGGAAGGGGATGGCAACCGTGTAATGCAACGAGTCCATCCCTTGCATGGCATAGGTTACTGCGTTCAGTCCCAGACCAGTGACTTCATCCACCACCGACAGGGATAGTGTCTCACCCGCCAGCAGCGGCGACGGCAGAGCTACCCGGAAAGTAACCGCGGCAGCAGGTATGGGTGTTGCGGTTGGGCCTGAAGACTGACCCGGAGTGGAGGTCGAAGAGTTTAGCCCCGGAACGTTTAATAAGGTAAGAGTACATCCGTTGAGCAAAAGGACGAGAATGCAGCCCAGTGGAACCAGGGTAGAAATTGATCGATGGACGAGTCGAATGCGCATGCCCCTCCTTTCAGCGTCGTTGGTTTGGATCTATGAGCAGGCAATCATCCTGTATTTTACAAGGGAACAGGGGGATTAGATAGGGGGAGATTTTCCCATCCCCGTGTTTCCAGCGTGGACCACCCAAAGCCGAGGAAATCAATCGATTTAAGTTGAAAATAATTTCCTGGAGATGGTTTAAGTTTAAATTAAGGAGAGGGTAAGCGGTTTTGACTAGAATTCCCGGTAAGCACCCCCCTAAATATTGCTAAATTCCTGCTTCAATCTGGCAAGCGACCAAAAGAAAATTATCAGCGTTACTAACCCCTGGGCAGAAGAAATTGGACGACTTCATTTTCATGCTCTGCCAGGCTGCCAAGAACACCATTTACGAAACGCGGGGCACTATCTGATCCGAAAGCTTTGGCAAGTTCAACCGCTTCATTTATAGCTACTTTGACAGGAGTATCGCGTTGAGCCGCAAACTCCCAGGTGGCGATGCGCAGAATATTCCGGTCAATGGCTGCAATTTGATCAAGGGGCCATTCGGGCGCGTATCGTGCAATCACCTGGTCCAGTTGTTCCCGCAGCGGGATGACGCCAAAAATAATCTGGCGGATAAACTCCGCCAGTTCGTCAGGAAATGGTTCCTCCTCCAGACGGTCTTGCAGGACCTGCACTGGAAGGTGTCCCACCATGTCGACTTCGTAAAGTGCCTGCAGAGCAGTGCCACGTGCTCTGGTACGTGCTTTCATAAAAAGTTACGCCTCGGTTTGGTAATCAATATCCTCAATATGTATGTTGACATGCCCGACTTCCATTCCCGTCATCTCGGAGATGGCGCGTCCAACCGTCTGCTGCACGGTACGGCTGACATCGCGAATGTTGACATCACTTTCCAAGATCAGGTAAAGATCGACAAAAGCATTACCATCTTCAACCACAATCCGGATACCATCATTGCCACGCCCAAACAAACTGTTTACACCGCCCTTGATAGGTGCCATGCGCCTGACCCCTTTTACTTCCAAGGCAGCCATGCGGGCGATGGTTAATAAAACATCGGGGGTAAGAGTGGTTTTTCCTGAAGAACGATAATCGGTCATGGGTACCTCCTAAGAGAACGGGAATTATATCACCTGAAATTGCCAATTATTTCCGCTTAAGTGGCAGGCTTAGTCCAAGCACCAAACCGCAAACGACATCCAGCAAGCCTGCAAACAGGAATGCATCCTGCCAGAATTGCATCGGGAAAAGGCGTATGAGGGTATCCGAGTACAGGAAAAGCCAGGAGTTACCTGAAAAAAATAACTCATGGAAAACCGTGAAGAACTGCCAGAAACTGATCCCGGCAAAAATGCCAATGACTGCCACCAACCCAACCGTCACCCAGCCGCCGCGTTGGATGCCCTTCACAAATTTCTCCCACCACCCCCCGAACCGCGCCCATAACCCAAGAGCAAGGATAAAGAACCAAACTCCGTACCCGACCCATAGGGCGGGTTGGACAACATTTTTAACATCGTACATGTGACTTAGTTCGCGGGCGTTGAACAACGGAGTGCCATCAGGAAAAGTCAAGTCGCCGAGAAAGGATATATCTGCATTATTAAGCAAATAATCAATGGACAATTGCGACCAATGCAATCGGTCTTGAAGGGTAAACCCATACTCATCAACCGGGAAACCCGGCAGGCGATATTCTATGGCAGGGAAGGCATGTGTCAGCAGGAGATGTACACCCAGGAAGGTCAATGCCAATGGGAGCAGGAGCGTGACCAGCCAAGATAGTATCTTGTGAAGTGTTTTCATTGCATGGTACCTATTTCGCCTTGCAGGATAAAATTCAGGATCATGGTGTTGGTAATCCATTCAATTGGAGACTTGTCGTCCGTGAAAACAACCGTATGCTGCGGCGCTAGCTGGAGATTGTCCCTTGTTAGAGTCATTGAGTCCACCAATAGCACATTTGAATCCTGCCGGGCAGCCAGTGCGGATAGGTTCCGGTCGAGATTGATCTTTTCCGTTGGCTGCAGGGTGGCGTAAATCAACGAGTTGAAGGTATCGGGAATATCCATCACATAAATCGATGGAAAAATCGTGCCGAGGGTGGTCGCCAGCCCGTCAATCAGCCGCTGATCGCCGGGAGCGCGACCTACATTGATCGCCACCACCCCGTTCGGTTTGAGGTGATCGGCAGCGATCCGGAAAAACTCCTGGGTGGTAAGGTGAGGCGGGATATAAGGCGGCCGATAAGCGTCCACACAAATCAAGTCATACTTCTCCGGGCTGCTCCCCAATCCCCACCGCCCATCCTGAATAATGACGTTCAAGTTGGGCAAATTCATATCGAAATATTTTCTGCCCACTTCCACAATTTTGGGATCAATCTCAAACCCGTCAATCACTACATTCGGGAAGACAGCCGCAGCCTGCCGGGCTGTAGTTCCAGCAGCCAGCCCAACGATCGCAATTCGGCGAATATCCTCAGGTCTGCGGTCCGCATAAAAGAACGGTCCCACCAGAAATTGCTGCCAGGGACCGCCATATTCGAGGGTCAGTGGATTGTATTCCGAGTGAACCCCCTGCCCCTCATTCAGCCGAAGGTAGCGGGTGCCATTGATTTCGAGTACTTGTATATAGTTGTAAGCTGATTCGGTCTCGAAAACCTGTCCGTCCGTCCGCTTGATCCCTCCTCCTCTCCCAAAAAACGCCAATAAAACCAAGGCAATGACCATGAGAAAATAAGGTGCAACGGCACGCCAGCCTGCGCTAAGAGCCAGGCCTGCCAGCGCGACAATAAGCAGTACGATACTGAAAACAAGAAACGTCAGGGTTGTGCCAATGGTAGGGATTAAGAGCAAGGTTGGCAATAATGTCCCAATGAACGAGCCGATCGTTGAAATACCGTAGATGGTGCCAGAGACATTCCCCGCTTTGCCGGAGTCGTTGATGGAGAGCCGGATTGCAAATGGAGAAATCATCCCAAAAAGCGTGACCGGGATGATAAACAGAACCAGTACTCCAGCAAAAGCCCCCGCCAGGATGCCTATCTGCAGGTTGTCAAACGCATTCGCCGCCAGTCGCAACACCGGGCTGGCAATATAAGGAACGATGCCGAGGGTAAAAGCGCCCCAAGCAAGAATAGCGTACATCGTTTTTGGTCGCGGCGTCCGGTCAGCCCAGCGCCCCCCGATAAAATAACCCACGGTCAGGTAAACCAGGATCAGACCGATGATCACAGCCCAAACAGGGTTGCTTGTGCCAAATACATTACCAATCAACCGGGATGCGCCAAACTCTGCTGCCATGGAGGTCATACCCGAGGCAAAAACCGTAAAGTAGATGTATTTGCGCATTGGTGAATTATAACCGTGATGAAGAGAGGCGTCTGCTTGTCAAATCATGGCAGGGCGTGTATAATTCCGCCCGCTTCCGGCATAAGCCGGTCATAATCCAGTAACGCTGGAAAATTCATGCAAGAGCGAAGGTAATCCCTTATTATTGATGGTGTTGAAATCCGGTTTGGATTTTACAAGAAATCATCATAATAATGGGGTGAGAGGCGCTCAAGGAAGGTAAAGATGGAGAAAGTCGTTTTAAAAGCAACACCCCGAACTGCAACCGGGCGGCAGGTAGCGGCCCTTCGCCGAAGTGGACTGCTCCCAGCCGTGATTTACGGACATAATGTGAGTCCCATCAGTATTTCGCTGGAAGGCCGAGAGGCTGGCAGAGTCCTGGGGCGGTTGTCATCCTCGAGCCTGATCACGATAGATCTGGATGGCAAGGAATATCCATCTCTGGTCCGCGAGAAACAGCAAAATTATATCAAGCGCAATCTCATCCACGTGGACTTCATGGTTGTTTCACTGACCGAGAAGATTCGAGCCAAGGTGGGCATCCTCCTGACCGGTAATTCCCCGGCTGTAAAGGATTTCAACGCCATGCTGATCAACGGCTTGAACGAACTTGATGTCGAGGCTTTCCCGCAAGACCTTCCAGAGAGTATTACAGTGGACATTGCCACTCTCGTTAATATTGGCGATGGCATCCATGTGCGCGATATCGTCCTTTCTGACAAGGTGCAAGTGATGGATTCGCCGGACGAGATGATCGTCCTTGCGACAGCGCCTGCAAAGGAAGAGGTCGAAGAAGTTGTTACTCCTGAGGCCGCCGTACTCGAAGAGGGTGCTGAACCAGAAGTCCTCGAAAAGGGTAAGAAGGAAGAAGGGGAAGGCGAAGAGGAAGCGAAGAAGTAACTTCCCCGTGAGTGGAAATACCAGCAGGGACGCAATTAATTGCGTCCCTGCTTTTTTGTTGTTACCTATCCCGGGAAATTTTATGGGTCGGGAAAATGGGAGCTTGATCCGCGGTAAAACCTCTCGCTAATGGCATTCTTCCTGCGACTCTGCTCCAGATATTTGTTTGTCCTGTAAGTTATAAAATCCACATTAACGTGAGTGCCATAATATCCTTGACTCTCCTGTTAGAGCAGGGTGTATCATTAAGCGGAGGGCAGCATGAAAAAACTTGACTTGAAAAAAGACCTGAAATACCTTTACGAGCCGTCATCCAAATCATTTTCAGTAGTGGATGTGCCAGCCATGAATTTCATCATGATTGACGGACAGGGTAACCCCAACACTTCAGTGGAATATGTCGAAGCGATACAAGCCCTGTATTCATCGGCTTACACGCTCAAGTTCATGATTAAAAAGTAATTAGGAGTGGATTACCCCGTCATGGCATCTGAAGGACTGTGGTGGATGGATGATATGCGCGAATTCAGTGTGGCGCGCAAAGATGACTGGAAATGGACGATGATGATCATGCAGCCGGAAATTGTCACATCCGGATTGTTCTTTCTGGCAGTAGCTGAGGCTGCAAAGAAAAAGGAAATACCTGCCCTGGCGCGCCTGCGTTTTCAGACATTCCAAGAAGGAAAGGCAGCGCAAATCATGTATTTTGGTCCGTATGCTGAAGAAGGCCCGACCATCGCCCGCCTGCATAAGTTTATCGAAGAAAGCGGGTATGTCCGGGATGGAAAACATCACGAGATCTACCTGGGTGACCCCCGCCGCTCTGCACCCGAGAAACTGCGCATCACCATCCGACAACCAATGAAGAAGGCTTAAAGCTTATTTGAGACCAGTAAATCTGTTACCGTTATTCATTCAATAATCCCAACACGGAAAGAAAATTGTGGGTCATCCTGGCAGTGGCTCCCCATAAAATTTCACCATCATATTGGTGGTAGTAAATAACCGGGAAGGAGCGCTCTGAACCAGCGGGGGTAATCGACCGTTCCTCCCAATTTACAGTGTCAGCCAGCCAAGCCAATGGAAGTGTAAATACGCGTTCCACCTCTGCCGGCTCAGTGCGGATTTCGAATGGCCAGGGAATCACGCCAACCACCGGAGTGACCCGGTAGCGGGTGATTGTGAGCACCTCATTTAGTTTTCCCAGCAACTGGACATCCCCGGGTTTCAATCCGATCTCTTCTTCGGCTTCCCGCAAGGCAGTTTGCTCAGGGGTTGACTCGCCCACTTCACAGCCACCACCGGGGAAAGATACCTGTCCCTTGTGATGTTCCACTGCCTCTGTGCGACGGGTGTAAACGACGTGCCACTCTTCTTTAATAACAATGAGAGGGATCAATACTGCAGCGCAAACCAAGCGCAAATCAGTGTACATGTCGGCATATCCGTCCGTGGATGCCACCAAACCAGGGCGGTATGCAAGGCGCAGGTTTTCTCTAATGGCAGCTTCTGTCAGGTGGGGGAACGTCATCGTGAATTGCCCAATAATTCATTGATAGAAAATTCAATTTCCGGATATTATCAGCAGTTTTGAAATCTTGGATTGATCCTATTGAGAGTTATCCTCCGGCGCATTGTCAAAATCCGCTGTTGCAGGTTGCTCTTCCGATTCCCCTCCTGCCTGCTCCTCCAATAAATCCCTGGCGCGTTCATCCTGGCTGGGCTCGATGCGCCTGCCGAAGGTCAGGAAACCAGTGTGCGCCACCATCCGGTCGGTGGGACGCAACCGGGTTGGTTCCGGTTTGTAATAGCGCAGCAGGAGCTCACATACCTCCACAAACGCGAAATGTTCACGCCTCATAACGTAGAGCAGTCTCTCAACCTGGTTGAAGGTGGGCACCAGGTTGCAGAAAAAACCACCAGGTTTGAGGGCAGTGCGGACCTGGCGGATGTAATCCCATGGGTTCGGTAAATCCAGGAAGCAAGCATCCACATTTTCCTCGGTGATGCCGTCTCCAATATCGCCCAGTCTGAAATCCACCCGTGAATCCAACCCCAGTCGGTCAAGGTTTTTGCGTGCCAGGTTTTGAAATTCAGTGCGTTTTTCATAGGTCACCACCCGCCCTTGCGGACCCACGGCATAAGCCAATGCCACAGTCATCGACCCGGATCCGGTGCCCGCTTCAAGGACGGTTTGTCCCGGCCCTATGGACATGCTGGTAAGGATAAAGCCAATATCCTTGGGATACATTATTTGCGTGCTGCGCTTCAGGTCCACCAACAGGTCAGCCAGGGAAGGCTGCAGCATAAAAAACGGTGCTCCCTGGTGACTGAATACCTGAGAGCCCCAGGGTTTCCCGATCAATTCGTCGTGGGTCAAAATACCGCGGTGCGTGTGGAATGTCCCACCAGGGAGGAGCGGGAAAATAAAATGCTTGTGGCGCAATCCAACCAACAATGCCAGGTCACCGGCAGCAGCGTGGGTGGTATTCAAATTCCAGGGCATTGGATAAGTAGCGGAAATCAAGTAACTGTGGGAGTGAAAGACATTAGACGGTTACAAGCTTTCCTTCCTCCTTTATGGTTTAAGAACCTTTACAAAGAAATCGGAGATGGCATTGTAGCATGTCACCCGGTTGGCATATTTGAGAACGTCATGACCTTCATCTTCGAAAAGAAGGATATCGATATCCTTGCCTTTCCGTTTCAAGTCCGCCACCAGTTCTTCGGATTCCTTCGCCACCACGCGCGGGTCATTTCGACCCTGGATAACCAGCATCGGGCAGGACAATTTGTCGAGGTATGTTTTTGGCGACCGTTCTTGCATGAAAGAACGCCCAGTATTGGTCGCCGGGTCTCCGAGGACAACTTTAAAAAATGGCTTCCATGTCTCCGGGAGACGCTCGTAGAAGGTGATCAGGTCGTAGGGTCCGAACATGTCACAGGCAGCAGACCAAAGATCCGGGTGACGACCAGCGAGGGTGAGCGTCATGTACCCGCCATAGGAACGTCCAACCACGGCGGAATGCTTTAGATCCAGGCGTTTGTCTTTTGGCAGAATGCTGGTCATTGCATGCACGTGATCGAGGCGGTCCTGCCCGCCCCAATCACTGTCCACTCGTTTCATATAATCCAACCCGTAACCGCTGGACCCGCGTACATTTGGCACAAAGACTGCGAAACCGCGCAAGGTGAGAAATTGGATGAGCGGCATCGAAAACCAGGCAAAATCAGGGCGTTCCTGGCTCTGCGGCCCACCGTGGATATAGTAAACCAGAGGGCGCGGGCCTTTAAAGCCAAGGATATCGGCTGGAAGGTAAAGGCGGGCTGAGATCCGCAGCCCATCATGAGAAACAAATGAAGCGTCCTCCCCATTCGAGAGCTGATTTTCCGGGATTCCCAGGATGCGTTCTTCGGTGTGCATCACGATGGTTTCGCGGTCTTTGCCTTCAATGGTATAAACCTGGGTAGGGCTGACCGCAGTGGAAAATGACAGGATGAAACGGTCACCCTTGATATCATAATAAATGGTTTCCATTTTGCCATCCGATAGATCGCCATCACCCACCAAGGTGTGCTTGAGCGTCATCACCATCAATGTTTCATTGTAGGTGCCCTCATACTCCCACGAACATCCATCAATATTGAATGCAACCAGGTAATGAGTGCCTTTAAGGTGTGAGAGGCCGCTCAATTCACCCACGCCGTTATGCAGAACTCCTTTAAGTTGGGCTGGCTGGATCTCCCCCGGGTTGGAAACGTCAATCACGCCGAGACTATATTTGTCGTCAAACAAGGCGCTCGTTAAAAGCAAGCCACTGCCAGACGGCGTCCAAACAACTGCTCCAATACCATTTGGGGGCACTGATTCCCCTTTCTTGCGCTTGTCGATCGGCTTCCCATATAACAAGCTTTTCTTCCCCTTTTCCAGCATCCATAAAACGATGTCCCCAGCGGAGTATCCATCCCCGATCAAGATCCGAGTGTGATCAGCATTCGGGCTGTAAGGGATGGATCCCCATTCGGATTCAGCAAGTTTGGTGAGCATATTAGACCGCAGGTCGCCGCGGTACGCTTCATGGAGCCCTTTGTCGCGACGCTCTGCATTTAGATAAATAATGTTCCTTTCGATGTCACATTCTGTTAAATGCACGCGGTAATTTGAAAGCGCCCCGTCAAAGGCCGTTTCTGGAAATCCACCATTAATCGGAATAAGCATTGGCTGGTAGTTTTCATCCCCATCGTGATCAAGCATGACGAGAATCTTGTCAAGGAGAGGTAAAACATAAAATGAATAGCCTCCCACGAGATCCGGGTTCTGCATGGAAATATCGGGAGGCAAGAGAGGTTCGGGAACCGATCCCCCGTAATACATTGCATAGAGGCTCAGGTGTCCTGAAAGATTGCTCACAAAAAATATCCGGTCACCTACGAGTTGAGGGGAAAGATGCAAACGGGCAGATAAGAATGATTCGATCCTGGCAGCCATGAAGTTGTCCTTTCTTCAGGAATAAATAATATTATCACGAAAGTCTTGACGAATTTCAACCCGCCAGATAAAATGTAGCCGTTAGGTGGTAAGTGTTCGTGCTGGAATCGCAGGGAGCCGGCCCAAGAGCAATCCACGAGGGTCGGTGTTTTTTAAATAAACTTCCATAATCCTCAAAATTTCTATCCCCGCAGCAAGCTGCGGTGTATTACGGAATTTTGCCCCTTCGGGTACGGATTTTGGAAAAGCGATGAACCCTCGCATCAAGATGCGGGGTATTC